>LAZR01000256.1_pt1 | contig 51197 bp, 94 predicted proteins | sample 329461 | NCBI WGS metagenome assembly LAZR01 (sample SAMN03002196, study PRJNA259156) | marine sediment metagenome | biome: sea floor; feature: Hydrothermal impacted sediments; material: marine sediment; isolation source: Loki non-amplified sample from Loki's castle hydrothermal vent sediment ...
GTTGCAACAAAGTGCGTCCATTGATTTTCGTAAGAAGCCAAACTTGTATTATATAGTCTTCCAATAGAGGCACCTGCGCTGTCGTCATACACACGGAAATTAATCTTTTTCGGTGTACCGGTATACATATTCCATTCTTGGTTTGACCCAACTTGCCATTTACTTGCCCAAACAAAATATGTAGCAGTGTGCATATAAACCCAGCTACTAATGCTAAGCGGGGTAAGGGCAGGCGTGAAATCATCGTGGTCGGCAACTTCAATATAATCGCTATTCCCGTCTAAATCAACGCCAGGATATTTGTAAGTTGCCGTCGCTTGCAATACTCCAGGATGACTATTTAGACTATAGTCAAAGGCCGTTCCTTCCCACAACTTGAGATGTAAGACCTCAGAAGCGTCGGAGACCTCCGGCTGTAAGTGTTTAGGTTTCATTAGATACCCCGCAAAGTTACAACCATATTAGTTACCGCTGTCCCTGACGCTGCTGATATACCCATTATAACATCTACTGTTCCAGTCACAGGCTCGTTTACACTGAATGGGTAAGTTACGGCCTCCGCCTTCTCGCCGGAATCAAAGATTGTATTATCTCCGTTATCTTTAATAACGACCTGACCGGTAACATTATTTGTCGTATCAGGGACTTTGAGAATAATCTTTTGCAGAATGCCATTTATCTTTACATTAAGCGTGCCGTCTGCGGTATCGTCAGCGTCCCACAGACCATTAAGGACGATTTCCCATGCAGGAAACCTTTCCGCATCAGATAACCTTTGGTCAAACTTACTTGTTACTGTCATTGTTGGTGCTGCTGGTGCCATGATTTAATCTCCTAACTTGTATAGCCGTCGCCTCTGAAATTCGGATTGATTGTTCGTCCTTCGGTAGAGCCTCGTCCGGCATCCACCCAGGATGTTGATACTTCTCTTACATATTTTTTCTGTTCGTCGAGACCTTCGGCTTTCGACATTGCTTTTTCTAATTTCTCTTCAAGCCTCTCCGTCTTGGCAACACTCTTTGTAATATTGTCCGAGAGTTCCACCGCCAGGGAGAGATAGAGGACTTTTGTAAAGTAAAACGGGAACAGACCCGTATTCGTTACTAATTTGATATAGTCTATATAGACTGTGATAGATTCCATATTGGTCAGAATGAAACCTTCCTCTTCTTCCCAGTCTGTAATCTCGATACCGCCTACATTCACACTCGTTACTCTCAAAGAATCTTTCGGTATCCTGTATCTGTACCTGAAGTTATTACTTATCCAAAACACCGTCCCCGTAGCGTCGTTAGTTGAAAAGGCAGTATCAGTCAGGTAGAATTGACTTGGCGAAATCACTACCACACGAAGATAGTCGCCATCAAAGTTGCTCGTATCGTCTATCTCGGCATCGTTTCCGGTTATAAGAGTATGAGCGGTATCCGTAGTAACCAGCGTCGTATCGGCTACAATACTCGAATAGTCTGAAAAGGCCGCTATCGAAGATGAGTCCCTATTGATTCCGATACCCGTCTTCCTTGCGAATTTCCATCCTTTTTCCGGGCCTGACGTTAGAAGTTGACCCAGTGTTTCATCGTAAACATTGTCGAGCTTACGCCGGTTCTCAACATCAGCGTTTATTTTAGCTAATCTGTTCTGTCCGAGTCTCGACAGGGCAAGATTATAGATTCCGAGTTTCGTTGCCATATTAAACCTCTTGCTTATACATCTTAATTGTTGTTACAAGATTATGTTTTGCATCAATAAAATCGGGACACATTGTTAATACTCTGTGCAGGCATTCGACGGCTCGTCTATATTCACCATTTATTGTATAACAAGCCGCCAAATTCATTAAAATGTGTATATGGTTAGGACTGCATTTTCTCGCGTACTCGAAAGACTCTAATGAATTATCTAAATCTCTCTTTGTTAGAAATGCAACTCCACGATAATAGGCCAGCGGCATTCCAGCCCTGTCAAGATTGGCTAAGAATGGTAAATTATCTGTTACCGATATAACTCTGTCCCAATTTATATTTCTGGCACGATATATTTCCACGCTCTTCATAGATGTCTGAAGTTTTATAGTAAATCCAATTACGCACAATACAAGAAGCGCGATAGCACCGGCCGTATAAACTCTCTTAAACTTAATCAAAGCAGGTTTGTAATCTTTCATAGCAAGGGCAAAGAATATCATTAACAAAAACCACAGATACGCCCTATGGCTCGGAAACGTAAAACAAGCGAAGGTTATATAACCAGCTATTCCAGCCCTTATTGCTCCACGACTGTAATATAGAGCTAAAATAAAGAGCAGTAAGTAGCTTGCAAATCCAAATATTCCTATTTCTGACCATTCCTGAAGAAAGTCGTTATGCGCCCATCCGATAAGTTTATTTTCACCATTACTGCCAATCTTATAATTTATATTTGCCCTCGTTTCCGGAGATGAATACTTTGCGTATAGCGGGAATATCAATTTCCAGTTTCCAGCACCAACTCCGGCAGGATAGTCCTTAATCATAATTGCAGTCTGCTTCCATATCTCTAATCTCTGCCCTAACGAACTGGTATTGTAGATGTCATTGCCTTTGCAAACTATAACCCCTAATAGCAATAGGCCGCACAATGAAGGAATAAGATATTTCCTGTTAGATAAAGCAAATACTATCAATGCTGCGAATAACGCTAACCAGCTCGAACGCGCTCTGAGTGAGATTATCACAAACAAACTTAATCCAATAGCTACTAAAGAAGGAATCTTCCATTCTTTGTAGTAGTAGCTGCACAGTATCATCAAAAGCACAATGGATGCAGCATTGAGATTCTTGCTATCCATTATCCCGACCCTTACTGCAATTGATTTAGACGAGAACTCATAAATACCATACAAGCCAAGGCATATAGTTGTCAGAATAATGACCTTGGCAATATTCAATTTCTTCAAGAGAGTTGCCAAACAGAGCATAATCAACATTGCATTGAACATTGAAAATGACCGGGAAATACTCTCGCCTTTATTAACAGCGAAACATATCGAATATGTCAGCCATAACCAGTAAGCTAAGTATGCGAGAAATACAGGATGCTTTAAGACGCCGAAATCTACTTTTACGAGAACTAAAAGCATTAGCGTCATTACGCCAAGCATTAACTGCCTTGCGGCCAAGTCACGACCATCTACATAACCATCAACAGAGACGGCGAGACAAAGCACTAATCCTGCAATAAAAACTATATTGGCACACCTAAGCATCGAAGAATCCACCAAAATAAGGCTATCAGGAAACAAATAAGGCAAAGAGGCCAAAGAACTAATACTGCACCAAAGACAAATATAGTACGTATAACGTCTTTGGCCTCTAAACTATGCCTATTCTGTACAGGATAAGCCATTTTTAATTCTTTTCCTGTTGGGTTAACGGCGGTTGTCGAGTACCGGAAACATCAACTGCTATACCGACATAATTCTCTATTAACATCATCGAACCTGGGTCGATACTTGTAGCAGTCGCATTAGTAGCGATTGTGTTATAAGTAATCAATCCAGTAGCCGCTGCGGTGAACTCAATAGCATGCTGTCCTGCTGTCTTATTCCGAATTATATTTCGAGATATTACAGCATCTTCATCAACGGTATCAGACCATATCGCTGAAATCGCAAATTCGCCCTGTATATCGTTACCGACAATCTTCATATTATTATTAGCTCCATTACCAGCCTCGATAAAGTGATTCGGGCCGGTAGTTGAAGTATGCCGATAGATACAGTTGTAAATTCTGAAATCATTTGCTCCTGCCGCGAGGTCGATAGCGTCAAGAAACGCATCTGTTATAAAGGCTGGCTCAGGCCATTCACAGGCAATGATAGTGCAATTGTCACCTGCCGCTTCTACGCTGATTCCCATTGTTATCTCTGTGCCTGTAACGAAACGCAAGTTGTATATGACAATATTTGCAGCGCCTACGACGAATTCGCCTGCCAATGCCTCATAGGTAAAAGTAGGCATGTCAGTACCCTTGCCAATGCCAATAACAGTAATGCCTGCGGTAGTTAAATCAACTGCGTCGGCGGCGCTCAATGTCTCGCCATGGTTTTGAGCAAGCATGATATAATCGCCTCGATTGGCTCCGCCATCGGCAAGACTTAGAACGTCAGCCTCTTTGAGAGTTATAACAGCCCTTGAAAAAGACTTGCCATCGCCGCTTACTGACCTTCCAGAATTCACATACCATATCTTTCCGAGTCCAAGTTGTCCGCCGACTTCGACCGCAGCCTGTATTTCCTGTGCCCATATCGTCGCCCTGTCCTTTTGGGGATGGCCGCCCCATTGATAACCGTTGTTAAACGTCTGCCTGTCAGCGGCGTTGTAAGTCAGAGCATGTACAGGTACGCACATAGCCAAAATGACTATGATAAATAGTAATCGTTTCATTGTTTTACTCCTTTCTTGAGTAGTTGTAGTTTGTTTACGATATTCAGTAATCCAATATATTTTTCATGGTTGCATTTCACCAGAGGGTCACACCAGATGTCGTACCCGGCCTTGCGAGCCTTATCGCAGAAGTAAATGTCCTCACCCATTTCAATACCACCGGGAACGAAAACATTCTTCCAGTAAGGCCATTCCAGAGCTTCAAAGACTTCGTACTTGATAAGTGTTACACCAAACCCACCGGATACTATCTTAAATGGGTTTCGAGGCAGGTCGTCAAGTTCAATGAACAATTCATCCCTCGATACCGACCATCGTATCTCACCTTTTTGTGTCATTGGATAAACACCCATAACGATGTCTTTATCTAACTCTTTCAGTTTCTCTAAAGTGTTCTTCTTCGGTAAAACGTCAGCGTCGAGAAATAAGATGTGGGTAGGCTTGGGTATCCTGTACTTTGCGTGCTGAATTGCCATATCACGCCCGACTTCAGGCTTGGAAGAAACTGGATGATATATTTCAACCATCTCCTTAGTGTATTCCCAAAACGATAGAGTCTCTTTTAAGCGTGAATCAATTTTATAATCCTGGCCAAGCGGAACGCTGACAAGAATGGGCCTATCCAAATAAATCATATTATCTCCCTAAATATTAGACGTTGAAACCTGAGTATCGTAAGACGACTGCGGGCCGTGGTCTAACCACGCATTCAGTGCGCCTGTCACAGTTCCGGTTGCGACGACTGCTACTGCTAAAAATCGCCTGTCGTCAACATTTACAGGCAAAGGCACACGTAACAGCCATTCACCGACAGCTATAGACGCTCCTATCGTTCTCGCACCTGAAGACAGAACAATAAGACTGGAGCTATCCTGACCTCCGGCGGCGGTGTCAGCTAAAAGCCGAATATCAATAGTCGTACCCGTAATAGCTGTAGTCCCGACTCGTACATTCAGCCAGAGAGGTTCGCCTGCACCCATTTCAAGGTCAGCCGCCTGCCAATCTATAGTCTTTGCGGTACCACCGATTGTAGTACCGTTCGTAGTAGTGATTGTCAGGTCGTCCATAAATTCGTACATTATATCATAAAGAGCCATAAATGGCCTCCTTTCTAAGTTGTGACAATTGTTTCTGTCGTGTCGATTGCATCCAGTCGTCTCACCGGCATATCGTGGAACATTAACTGCGGCTGTCCGAAGGGATTGTTCGGACCCCAGAAGACGTTGACTTTGTCTTTGGCGAGAATCATTAACTGTACGAAAATGGTCTCATTAACGTACATGTAAATCGTTCCCGGAGTCCTGTAATTGTAGCGGGTCTCGATAATCTTATCCTCGTCAAGCGTAGCTGCGTCCGTGGTTGAGTTGGTCGAGATATTCGCCAGTCTCTTAACAGTTCTCGTATCCTCGATAGCCAGCCCGATGTCCCATGAAAATTCGGTGATATGTGCCCACAACTGCTTGTTGTTAGGCTCGAAGGACGGGGTATTGGAAGAAGAATCGGACAAGGTGTAGACCAGTCCCATGTCTTCTTTTTTGATACCGCCGCCTGTAGCGTTACGGGGATAGATTAAGTAAACGCCACCCGCTCGCCACTGGATGAACCAGATAGACGTTAGGGATGCGCCTGTACCTGCCGTAGCACCGTTGTTAGCCACATAAGCCGACCTTGACGTACTAAGAGTGTTGTACCTCGCCAAGAGGCCGTCAAACTCTTCAGGAGGCTCCGCTGTCTTATTTCCGGCGACCATAGTATTAGCGAACTCCTGACCCATAGCCTCGATGTGAGGACGTTCCTGCTGCTGACGGAACTTGGCGGGATTCGGCTGGAGTCTCATAACATCGTCAGGGCATTGATACCTCGCCTTTTGCTGAGCGATTGTCTCTCTGACCTGATTCAGACGGCCTGCGGTGGCGTTCCAGCCCTCGCCTATCTTCACCCATGAGGGCTTAGGAAGTGCGGTACGCCTTGAGACTACGTGTGAGGTAATATCATTAGCACGCTGAACGACAGCGTCCTGAATGAGATCGTTGGTTTCGTTCAATACTTCCGCTACGTCGATGATCTCCTGATTATGAGTCATCCTCGCAGCGAGAAGCATGTTTTCTCTTTGGTTAATATCACTACTTGAAATAGCCATGATTAGGCTCCTTTCGCATTAAAATTCAAATTGTCGTTTTTGCGTAGGAGCTATCCTGTCAAACGCAGGCTGCTACTTCACTTTTAGCCGTGATATGCTTTGGTCTTACCAGCAACTCAGGCCCCTTGGGGCTGTCCTGAGCTTTGTATTGATTCCTCTCTGTCCCTTGCGGGAGAGTAACCATATTGTAAATGTTTGTCATATACCTTCCGGGCCAACTCCCTATTACATGCGGAGAGTTGCTCCCAGGTAAACGTCGTTAATTTCTTACACAAACAAGAGTTATTAGTTTCTCTTGAATTTCTTTCTTTTATATCGGGTAACGACTCAAATGGATGGTCTATCCTTTCGAGGAATTCAGGCCATACATCCGACAAGTCCTCCAGCCTGTATCGCCATACACAAAACTCTTCCAGTAACTCATTCCATTTGAGCCAGTATTGCATACAGCCTAAAAGTCCTCTTCCATGACACTCGATGACATGATTCATAAAGCCCCATGCCTGATGGTCAAACATTGACGCTATCTGTTTCAGTGGATGCCGTACCTGATGAAAACAGTTATCAGGTTTTATAATAGCCAGATGATAACCGACAGAGCCATCGACATCAGTTTTTTCGTGACCTATTTTGTATCCTAACTTCTCCAATACCCTCGTCATGTAAATAGTGCCTGACCTTGCACACGCCGCCACGTATATACCCTTACCAGTAACCTCGCAGCCTTTATATTCCCAGACCGGTTCGCCGCGTCTATTCTTTACATACGCACCATCTTCAGATATTTTTACCGGTGCGCCGCATCGAGTTATAACTGGTATTTCAATTCTCATTAATACACATGCCCCTGAGCCACAAAGAATGCCCTTGCCTTCTTGGATTCGTCATCGTCCCCGTTCCTGTACATACCGGGAGATTTAGGATATTGAGGTTTGTATTCAGCTTCCGTTTTATCGCCTTTCTGGTCGCCTTTTACAAAAGTATCAGTTGCAATCCTTTTGGCAAAGCTGAGAAACTCTTTAACGAATACGGGATGATTATGCAGTCCGCTGTCAACTAACACCTGCCTGAATTCTTTACTACAATCGTTAGTTACAAACCTGTCGGCCAACTCAAAGTTGACATCATAATCATTTTTCCATTCGTCCTGTAATGACTTTTTCGCAACCTCCAGAGATTGTATAGATTGCTGAGACAATTCATCAAGCCAATTTCGCATAACAGTTTCCACTGCTATCTTCGGCGCGCCTGTATCAAATGCCCATTGTTTAATTTTATTAACCATTTCCTGGTCGATAGGCACATTATCAGGCACTGTTATCTCGTAACCTTCCGGGGTATCGACACCTCTGATTTTGGCGTAGAAAGCCGAAACCTCTTCTTCGGGAGCGCCTTCGCCGGGTATCTTGATTTTGCCTGATGCCGACTTCTGGAGTTCACTGTAATCTCTTATCGCATCGTTAGGGTCTTTCCATCCCTGCTGAGTTACCAGTTCGGCATTCTCATCAGAAAACCAAGGGGCTGCTACTGCCGCACCCTCTACCGTAGTATCTGTCATTAAACTTGATTCTGGTTCTGGCATAATTCTTCTTCCTTTTCGTAATAGTTCTTTAACCTATTTACCACAGACATTGCTTCGTTTCCTTTTTCAATTTGCTTCTTCACTAATTCAATATGTTCTTTATCAGAAGATAAGGCAAATATCCTGACCCAAACCTGTCCATTTCCGGTGGGGATTAACATATTATCTACATAACTAAACGATATTTCTTCCTCGTCCATCTATTTTGTCCTCGTTAATTATAGTAATTATCTGATTTATCTTACTCTCAATCGCCTCCATTCTCCGCATGTACCCTTCAATCGGAGTACCGCCATCCCGTCCAGGCTCCCACTTGGGATATTCGGCGAGAGGCAAGATTACTCCTTCAGGGCAATCCTCGTAGTTGTAATGTAAGATTCCACATTTCCTGCACTTCACTTTTCGTTTTATCTTTTCTTCAACTTCTGGCATTTATATTCCTTTCAATCCTTTTGAACTTTTTAATCTGGCGATTAAGGCACTGAGCCTTGTTTCAAGAATCTCTATTCTTCCTTCGAGATTTCCAACATGCAACAATACTTCGCCTATTGTTGGGCCAACCGGATTCTTCGGAGTTACGGTTTTCTCCTCTTCTTTAGGCTTTGTAGTTTTCTTTTTAGCCATCCTGTTTCTTCCTTTCGTGGTAAATTGAATAGTCTGTCAATTATAGTTTCGTTTCGTCTTACGTCGCCATACTCGCCCAATTTATGTAGTATAGTCTTTGCAAAGTTTTCTACCGCCATCTCTTCGGGTGTATTTATTTCTTCAAAGAGCTTTGCTTCTATGAGAAGGTTCCTCAGGACTATCTTCCCTGACCCTGTACCGAAGCAGTTTCTGTAATATGTCTCTATCGGGTCAAAATTCATTCTGCCCCTTCGATGTTATTCATTCTAAACTCCTCAAGAGATTGCAAAACTTCAATAAACTGAGGAACATCACAAATATGTACATTGATAGAGTCATTTTTTATTTCGCAACAACCATCCCATTTGATATAGGCAGTATAGTCCCAATCTTCTAACCTGACTTCAAGAGCAATTTCGCCATCATCAAAGTCGTTTGTTATAATCCAATTTAATTCTTTTGTTTCTGTCACTTCTTTTTGTTCTTCTTACGCTTAGCTTTGATTTTCTTTCTTTGTTTCGGGGTATGTCCGTGTAGTGCCATTAGTTACTCCTTTACGAAAGCAAGTGGTTTATCAATTAAACCACTCTCACACATTATGTTTAGTGTTGTACGTATCCAACGAAGATTACTACCCTCTATAGTCTCGTCTTCCTCTGCCATTTCCAATATCTGTACAAGCACTTTGTTTATAAATATTGATTCTCTTTCTGTAGGCATTAGTTACTTCTTGCTCCAAAAAACTTACGTTGTTTATTTGTCAATTTCTTTGCCATTTACACGCCTACCGCCTCTCCTATCGCCGCCAGAGGCGAGCCTTCGGCTGTTTCGCCTTGTAACTTCGGTACGCTGTCAGCCATCTGCTGAGCTTCCTGTAAAGCCTGCTGTCTTGCCAACTCCTCTGCCCGTTGCTCTCGTATCTCTTCGACTTGTGCCGTTGACCTCATACCCTCCTGTGGGAAATCACTCGCATCAAGTAGGGCTTCGCTGAGCCAGTCTTCATCCACTCGGTCAACTATGTTCGGAAACAGAACTGAAGCCTCTGCAATTTCTCGCAACCCGTTCTTTATTGGCTGTAATATAAAGAGTCTTCTTTGCGCCTGAGCGAGTGGGCCGGTGAAACGGACGCTGATTTTAGTCCTTTGATTGCCACGCTCCTTTTCCTCTTCGATTCTGTCAACTAATATCTGGGGCGGCTCAGGTAATCTTCCTGCCTTATTTTCAATATCAGCAACAATATCGAAGTTCTTACTAAGGCCATCTTCTGTGAGTCTATCGACCTGCGGCCCCATTAACTGCGCCTGCTCGGATTTTATCTCTATAATCTCGGTAGCCGTGGCCTCGCCCTGCCTTCCGATAAAGGCGTTGAAGAACTCCACCCTGTATCCACCGTTGATGAATCTCTCGTAATACTGCTCTCTGTCGAGACCTACGGGGAAATTACTTCCGGGGTTAATGACCTCTATCTTATCTCCGCCTCTTTCAAAGTAGTTGTTACCGTCAGCGTCCATTCTCACATGACCCCTCTGGGCTTCAGGGACGTTACGCGCGGGTCTTACCGCTAACTGTGAAGCCTGCAACAGGGTCTTACTGATAGTATTCAACTTTTCAATCGCTACCATGAAGTCCATTGCCGGAGAGTAACCGTAGATTTCGTCGCTATTTTTCCTGAATCTCCACACAGCGTAAGGGAATACATCGTAGCCACTCTCTTTAACGATGAGGTCATTCATGCCGTCACCTACGCCAGCTAAAAGAATCTCCGAAGTCTGGTTGGGATCGTTAAAACCTCCGGTCGAACCTTTGGTCTGGACGTAAACCGACTTGAACTTCTTATTAGTTGAAGTGATAGAACCGAACTGAGGTTCATCGTTGGGATAGACCGCATGGATGAATTCGTGTTTCTTCTCAGGATTGGAAATGGCGTTCTGAGTAATATCGTTAGTCAGTCTGTTCTCGTCGAACATCTGCACAGCCTGTCTTGCGGTTAGGAAGAACTTCCTGAAAAGGACATCGACGTTCTGAAACTTATTCTCGGCAATAAAAACTTCTCTCAGGTGGATAGGTATGTGGACTGTCGTACCGCCTTTAATATCCTCCTCGACGTACATCGTAGCCGTTCCAATCGAACCTGCATCGTTAAACCATTCATTCAATACAGAGTAGAAGTTCGACCTGTCGTAAGCGGCGTACATCGCCTCGTCGTATTCCTGTAAGAATATTCTCACCTCGTCAATATCGTTCAGGGTATGGTCGCTCATCTCAGACTTGAACCATCTGAGAGACTTCGATACCATGAAGCCCTGCATCCCATCCCGCCATATCCCCAAAGCACTCGCAGGGGTCGGGTCGAATATCGCCTTACCTCTCTTCTGACCCTTCTTATCGTTTCTCGAAGAGTCTCGTATCAGTTCCCTTCTGGGATTGGTAAACGAAGCCGCCTGCTGGATAAGAGGCTCGTAGTCCCGCTTGACCTCTTCAAGTTGTTTCTGTCTCAGTAAGATTTGTCCCTGACCGCTCATCTGTATATTTCCTCAACTTTGTCTGTTTCGGGATTGCTTCCAGTAGTAGAAACGTACATTCCGCACCAACAACATTTATCGACCTCAAAATTCGACATCCGTTCTGGCGAAGATAGAATCGCTTTCCCAACACAAGTCAATTTAACGCCATTTTCAGTATATACTTTTTTGTGTCTCATGCCGAACACCTCTCGTTTCTCGTTCTCTTAAGATATTCTCTCTCGGAAAATTCACAACCACTCGTCTTATGAATAAATACTTTTACTAAATATTTATCTTCACAAACAGGTCTAATTTCAAATTTCCAGTCATCGGGAATTATATGAGCCATTATGCGCTTCCTCCCAACAGCGTTCCTTTGTTTGAAGCGTCCTCAGAGGAGCCTAATCCACCGCTCGTTAAGATAGTACCCGCACGCCCGAACTGTCTAATCTTCTGTCTTCGTCTGGCGCGTTCCTTTTCCACAGTCTCTACGTCCAGGGGGACGGGACTTGGCACAGGTGCCTGCTGAGTCAGTACCGCTCGTTTTGGTTTCCCACCCATGATTAAGCCTTTCCTTTCCAGTCAGTAATCGCGTCTCTTACAACATCATTAACTTCTATATCATCTGTGCAGATGTGTATTTCGTCAGCCGGAAACCCAATACGTCCACTCGCCACGACAAATCCATCGTCTGCTTCTGTAATAGTTATTTCGTGTCGTTTTAATTGTTCCATCAGGCTTTACCAAGTAAAAGAAATTCGAACGCGTCCGTATTTGAGGCAGCGTCTATCACCACACCTAAATTACCAGCCGGATTTATAGATATAAGATTAGCGTCGCCACTTTGAATTACAACGTGGGCAGCGGCCTCGGCGAATGTAGTAGTTCCCGCCGTATCCAGTTGTAAGAAGATAGTGCCGGACAACGCCTTGATATAGAGATAAGTCATCTTCGTTAATGCTATCTGCGGAGCGAGGTCGCTAAGTTGTAACGCCGTCGCTGTCGCCGTAGCAACTACAAGCCTGCTCGGTGTAAATTCCACAGGTACGGTTAGAGTCAAGTCGTCGGGGAGTCCCTCAGAGTCAACGCCGTAAGTTATCGCCTGTCCGAGTCCTGTTACTTCAAGTTTAATATTTAATGTAGCTACACCTGCCATTAGTCTTTCTCCTTAAATTCACCACACCAGTCATCTGGCCATACCGCGCTATGTTCTTTCGCCATTTCTGTCTCTGGATTTTTATCATTTGAATTGTGATGCGTAGGGGGGTAACGATGACAGAATCCATAGTCACAGGTGTCAGCGTTATGCACGCCTTCTTTTTCATAAGTCCACGATGAATACCACTGAAAATATTTACAATCTTTACATTTCATACCGTTATCGGATTCCAGTCTCCTGATTCTCCTTCATTTACAGCATCCATGAAATACGGCAAGTAAGTCTTCGATACCCCGATAGGCCTGCCGTCAATATACAAGTGCCAGCGGTATGCCCTCGCCAAATGCCTGACGGCATCGGCTACGTGGCACGTCCAGTCCTTGACCGGATCACGATGGTATGCGGGTTTATCGTCCGTACTCAACTGTTCATTCTTCTTCTTTCTATATTTCTTCAATGCCGTTACTAAATCACGGCATTTAAGCTTATTTATTCTTAATTTTGTAAATATGCCCCTTACTTCCTCAATACCGTCATTAAATCCATGCTTCTCGACACAGTGCATATCGTAACCAAGCTCTGCAAAACTGTCTCTTACCGTCTTACCGCCCCGCTTGCGGTTACTTCCAGTGTCGGGGTCTAAGTCCCAACCCGCCCAGTGAGCCTGACGGGGAGCATAATTGTAAGGCTTCGTATCCATCATCTTCGCATAACCCGATACGCCAATACCGTCGTTATCGTAATAAAAGTCTATTACGCGCACTGTACTCTGGATAAACTGGACAAATAATATAGCCGTATAAATATCGCCGTAGTCACCGAAAGTATAGACGGGCATATGCTCATCATGTGGGTAATCGCCTATATGCTTTTCGCCCTTCAGAGCCGCCATTCTATCACCGTAAAACGTGCCTTCGAGGTAAGTTGGGAACTCGCCCAGGACTCTAATCCTGAAAATGTTACTGTCCTCGCCGTGCTCGGCAGCCATATCTTCATAGTATGTTCGTCCGGCTACGGACTGGATAATATCCTTACCCTCTTTGTAGTTGGGCGTGTCCTTAACGCTTACGTTTATTACATTCCATCTACTCTCCGGCTGGCATATCTTGTAAAAATAACCTGTCGGGTCTGTCGGGTTACCTATCGCTAAAAAATGACAATTACTGTTTATCATTAACCCCTGCGTCGCCGCATTCCAAATCGGACGAATAATACCACAGGCTTCGTCGAAAATTATCAACACCCATTTGTTATGGTATCCCTGCATCTTCGTGGCCTGCTCGGTGGCGGTATCGGGAGAGGTAGCGAAACCGAGAGCAAAGTTTAGTTCCCACTGGCCTCTCTCTTCAGGCGGTAAACCTTTGAGGATGGAAGGTGATGGCTTGCAGTCCCACGTTAAAGTAGTCATCTTGCCGCCTAAAGGTATCTTAGACCCTGAATACGCAGAGTGTATCTCTTTCCATAACTGGTTTTTTACTAAAGTGTCAGAGGGGGCGGTGGTAATCACGGTAGAAGGCTGAAAGCATGTCTTAAACCATACAGCTATTCTCGCCGCTCCATAAGTCTTGGAAACGCTGTGACAGGCGGGAACAGCGGTGTACATATTGTCACGTACACTATTCGCTATTTCTTCCATCTTGGGCCAGAAATCCTTTACGCCCAGACAATTTTCTATAAAACCGCGAGGGTCGCGTTGATAACCCCGCATCTTCTCTGCTATTAACTTGTGAGAATTAGTTACTTTCATAATTTTCTCAAGGCACAAAAAAAGAACCGCATAGGTGTATAGCCCTATACGGCTCTTAGTTTGTCTTTCGTCAACCAGCCCCTGCCGGTTCGGTTGAACCCATTATTCAGTTGTCAATTAAGCTTCTTTTAATACTTTTTGAATATCAAGTTCTTTGGGATAAATAAAATGTATTTTATCATTTCCCCATTGAATAACATATACAGAAGACTGCCTCGGCTCTAACATATCAGGACTACCATAAATATCATCGCTGATAGTATTGCACATACGAGACACTTCTTTATCCGTCAATGCTCTATCATAGATATAAGCAGGAATTTCGGCAGCCTTCTCCTTTGCCATCAAAACCGATGGTGCTATCGGTGAAATCGCAATCAGTTTTAAGAAGTTTCTACGTTCCATAAATCGTTCCCTTACTCACAAATTTGCACACATCACCATCCTTTGCGCCGTCGAAAGGCATACGCAATCCCCCAAATTTATCAGTGGCTCTACTGGCGTCAACTTCTTTGTCGTTTATATAAAAACTCCAAGGCGCCTCTCTTCTTTTCTTTAAGCCAGAAGGAGGCCAAGGTGCATAGTTACTCTCCTTCGCCATCAGTACACTCGGTACGATGGGGGAAAGACCCAACAGTTTAAGAAATACTCTGCGATTCATAGCTTTGTCCTAAGTGGCGAGGGCGTGTTTGACCCTTCATCGACTACCAATGGTTCGTTTATTACTAAAACAGGCTTTACGAGATATTCTAATAACATTGAATTCTGTTTAATTATAAACATATTCTGCTCAAGGATTTCGTCAATAGTTTTTAATACATCTTTGCTGACTTTAACTATTTCTATTCTGTTCATTCAAATCCTCATAATGTACCGCCCAAAACGTCCTGCTGTATCGCCAGTGTATGTATTTGTTTAATAGCCAAATCATAGTCTTTTCCTTCTAACATTCCGCACTTATCATCATAGTATACGCAAAACAGTTCAATGACCTGCTCTTTGTTATGAATTCTTTTCCAATCTTAGGAAATTTCACTACGTATCTTATTTCTTTAATCACAAAACCAGCCTTATTTAGCATATATTTAATAAGCCCTAACGAAATAAACGTATGATGCTTGCATTGGCCGTATCTTCTGTATATGAACTCTTGATAAGAATAACCAAATAATATCCTCAGACGATTTACCAAATTTAAATCATAAGGGACAGAACATAATAACTGACCACCCTTAACTAACACTCTTTTGATTTCCTTCATTAAGAATATCGGATCGAAAACATGCTCGATAATATCACCGGCCCATACCACATTAAACGCACCGTCAGGATACGGAATACCGGTATCCAAGTCATGCACTTTGCAGTTGAGACCCTTCTGCTTCGCTAAACCAATGGCCACCGGAGAGAAGTCCAATCCTGTTAGTTCGTGGCCGTCATCCTGTAATCGCTTCATTATCTCGCCCGAACCACAACCAATATCCAGTATGCTACTCACAGATTCACCCAGGAAATTAAAGAGAGCTTCCTCGGCTTTCGATATTAAGCATCGCTTGCCGGTTCTGTATCCGTTGTTTTCACGTTCTACGGGTATCATTCAATTATCCCCACAAATTCACATAGCACACCCGGAGCATTCGGGTCAAGGGAAAGAAAACCGCTTCTAAGTAACGCCTCTGCCTCCTGTTCGAGACCAAGTTCTTTTATCCTGACTTTAAGTTCATTACTTATCTCCACTTCCTGCTCATGGACAAACTCTTTGGCTCGTCTTCTATCAGCTTCCTCTTTAGTGATAAACTCAAGCCCCTCAATTCGTACATTATCAGCACCTATTTCAATAGTAGATTCCACTACCACCGTACCGTTGCTATCCGGACTCCACGCATGCTTCGCCTCTAAATTCTCTATTCGCAACTCAGTTATCCACCATGAAAAGACAAGCAAACTTAACACAATCAAGAGTATGATAATACGTAATTCTCGTTTAGCCGGCTTCATATGTCAAGAGCTTTCGTGGGAGAGCTGCATTTACTGCACAAACCATAACGAGACCAATTACTTACGCGACCACATATATAGCAATTGTAAGACTCAATGATAGCATCAGGTGTGGCAAAGCTATCTACAGCATCAAGAGGTGATGGGATTTCGACAGGATAAGTCAAAGGCGTACCATACATCACTTCCATCGCCAAAGTGGGGTTAGTCATAAATAAGGCCTCCACCTGCTCCTGTGCCGCAAATCGAGCATTGTTCGTTATAGGAAAGCCACAAGAATTTACAAACCGGACTAATTCATTATATATGTCAAACATTACGGGTTATCCTGATAATAAAGTTATATACTATAAACCTGAAATTAAAATTCCATCCGTACCATCCACCCCTCTTGCCATCGTAACATCGCATTAATTCAAAACCTAAACCTCCTACGTTACTGGGATGATATTCACCTAATAAAATGTGCCTGTTACCTATATTAAAATTTGTACTTAACATTGTCAAGCACTTCCTTAAAGAATGATATTTCAGTTATACAAAGACCCCCTTGGTACCTTATCGTCGCACCAGACCGAAGCCCCCTCCCCTACCCGGCCTTCTCTTAGGATGCGTCCTTTTTTATTCATGTGCTCGTATCTCGTAGTCCTGTTGATAGCCTGTGTCCGGCTCTGCGCTGAGTGTATCATCCGTTGATATGCCTACGCCTGTATATGGCCTGCCCGGACATACCTGCTCATAGTGCATGGCGTTGGCCATCCTTGTAGTGCGTGCCTGCTCATCGACTGTGCCGTCCGGGTTGGTAGTCAGACGGTTGATGCCAGCTACGATAGATGGATGTAGCTCGGGCTCATCGCCTATCCTCGGCGGTGCTGCTCCTGCTCTCTTGGCCTTAGCTCTACCACTCCAGGCACATGGGCCACAGCATACGAGTATCGGCTCTATCTCATTACCACAACACCAACAATGTCCGGGCTTGACAAGCTGTGTGCGCTGTCTGTGCGCCTTGTCATTAGGGCCAAGCTTATCAGGCACGGTAACGCCTCCATTCTCATAGGTAACGCCTTCATTAAGTAACGCCTTTTGCTTGGCTTTGTAACGCCTTTGGCGCTCGGCGTTAGCCTCTTTCTGTTTATCCTTGTCTTTATACATATCTATCCTGTTTTGGCCTCCTGTGGGCTCTCAGTGACGTTTATACCAACGACTGCCATTATGTCCACAAGAGTCATTCCTGCACTTGTATCGGCGTTGTAGAAGCCTATATGCCTATTCAGTTGGTCGTTTGCTGTGAGAGCTGCTGTGTGATGATTGGATTCTTTGGCATTCTTAAGCAATTCTTTCGTTTCTCTTACTTGAGATTCTATTGATAACTCCGTTTTAACGCTCTGTGCGTCCTGTAGAGCCTTTATTTCTGCCTTCACCAGTATATTATCGTATATCTTTGAACTCAAGCCACAGCGTGCGTAGGACGGCTTGTAACCTACTTCTATGAGTGTTTTAACTCTGTTATCGAAGCCATTCAATGCAAAACAGTTAGCTATTGTCTTTGCTTTCTCTTTTGTTATTCTATTAGACATTAAACCTCATTATGTGTGAATAAAGCCAGATAAAACTTACAAACATACTTTGCAGATAAGCCACAAACAAAACCTATTGTCAACATAATATATTCCATTCTTACCTCTTATCTTATTCACGTTATTTCGTGTTTGTTTGTAGGGCAGGAGGAGTGATCAACCTGCCCAAGTGATAAAATATTCATCAATATTTCATAGTTTGTTTTCACCTCCTTATCCTGGTATTTGGTTGTTATGTTTATGTTTCATGTATGGGCTTTGTTATTGCTTAAATAGCTTCTAATACTGCTCTTACGGTTGCTCTGTCAAATTCTTTCGTCGGTTCGTCGAGTAGTGAATAGTCTCCATTAGTCCAATATGGCTTGCCGTGCTTTATCTCATACTGCTTGCAATACGCTTTATGCACTACTTCAGATATTCTTTCAATCTCTTCTGTCTTCGCTTCCATTCTAACGCCTTATTCTCTCCATGTGGGATAACCACAGTAACATGACTGCTCTTGCCTTAGAATACCGCATTCAGGACATCGCCATCCACTTGCCATTACTTTACCTGATACTTCGATTGTTTCCCACTTCCATTCTTTTTCAAGTATGCTATCCATTCTAACTAAAACTTTCCATCCATTCTGTTTCGTCAATTTCAGTGTAATTAGTTGCTGAGCTTTCGTCAAATCCTACGGCCAGGAAATTCTCATAGCCATTTACGCCTGTTTGCTCTGCAATGTGTGTCCAACCATAAAGCGTAGTCCTGCAGGCCGTTATGATGTGTAGCTTGTGGCCGGTAGTGTGTTTGTAGTATCTACCTATTTCAAACGTCAATTCTTTTGTCTTTTCCATTCTAAGCTCTTATCTTCTTGCCTTTCGTCCCTATCGTCTATTTCGTGGCATTGCATGTAGTGAGGGCAATCGTCCCAGCATGGTTCGCATTCTAAATTCATTTTATTACTCCTTCAGGCTATTTGATAATTCTTGATAATCCTTTCAACATCCTGAGACCTGAATCCCATAAATGATAATACCATTCGATTCAGCTTTGTATCACAAGTCTTGCAAACGCCTTTATACTCGCTGTTTAAGCAACAAATAGACCATTGTTGGCTCGATGGCTTTCCACACTTAAAACAAGGTACTCTGCTGATTCCTATGCCTGTGTATGGTTTTTTCCTCATTCTATTACTCCTTACTAAGAGCGTAACATTGTATACTCAAAAAACCTAACATCTTGCGCCATATAAGCCAGCATTCACCTCTTGCCTGGTTTCGCGCGTAATATGACAATTTACGAAAACCCTTCCAATGGTGTGTTAAACATAAATGATATGCCGATTTATTTGTATTAATCTTTATTATCAACTCGTTACTCCTTTTGTCCTGTCTGGGACTGTTATGCTCAACACTGGCTTTGGTAAAGACTTAACCAACAACAACTTCCGTCACATTTTCTATGTTGCGGTTCAAGGTAAAATACTACCCAGTTTCTCTTTCGTAGGTATCGCATCATTATTCTGTGATGAAAAGACTTTGCGTTTCTGAGCCATGTTTTTATTTTGTCCATTCTCATTCTCCTGTTATGCTATAATACCTCCATAACCTCTTCAGTTGCGTTTGTTTGCCCACAATATTTACATTTAGCGGCTATACCATGATTTTCCCAGACATGGTCACAAACATCTAAAATACTAAGATTCATCTCCCAGATTACAATATTATCTTTTTCCTGGCATTGGTCAATCAAAAAAGTAGCAAGCACTGTATTTTGTAAATCTACTAATTTCAACCGTGAACCCCCTGATTGAGCATTATCCAAGATTACTCTTATCATTTTTTGTCTCCTTTATGTGTGGTATCATTGACATACTCATTCTAACTTTGTCCTGTCCGGGCCTGTTATTGACTGTAAGTGCTGCTTAGGCTTAAACTTAGCATCAATTTTCTCTTCTTCTCTCAATAGCCAGTCTATTTCTTTGAAAGTGCATTGCATATGAGGCCTCGGCTTGCCCTGCATCTTCTGATGCGTTTGTGTCCTCGGCACTTGTAAGCATGTTTTGTTTAATGTTTCCATAACTTTTCACCCAGACTACAAACGGGATAAGACCGTTTTAATGACACGATACGAATAAACTTCTGCTCTTGCGTCAATACCTTAGCTAATTGTATATCCCTTTAGCAGCCTTATCCCCGGGTATGAATCTGTAGGATAATCGTCTGTGTGGCATTTGTTAGTATCGAGCAGCATAGACATATTTTGACCTTACGTGTCTTTGGTCGAGCGGAGCTTTGTATATCGTCGCTCTGTTACAGTTATAAGAAAAAAGACAGGCCATCCGAGTTTCTGATATACAAAGCGGGTGACCTGTCATTATATCTTTTATCATATTACTCCATCATTCTGTAATATGTTCGTTTTCGACGCCGTGTGTCAATTCGACAGCCTGCTTATTCGACGCAGTCACGACGATAAAACCTATTATAAATCACAAACGCGCAATAAAGCAAATGTATTCTAAAATAATCTCTTATTTTCTTATAAATATACTCCTTGATATTGAGCCAATAACAGCGATATTGATACAAAATATTAACTTGACGAATAATTTTCTTTACAAGTGAGTAAATATTGACGATAATACTTTTATGTTAATCGACCAAATTAATCACTTATGAAGGGAATTGAAAATGTACTACCACGTCAAAACCAATTACGACCAGTTAAAACCAAACGACAGATTTACTGTAAGATACGATAACAAGCTTATGACTTGGCAGGAATACCTTGAAGCCAAAAGGCACGGACTTTGCAAGGTGCTTTCTGATATGTGGGCAGCAAATCAACACGATAGCAAAGTATCGTTTACCCTTAACTATCCTGTCTGGAAATGGCAGGCTTAAAATCCGCAGGGCGGGGATTTGCGAATCCTCTGCCTTATGTATTTTAATCGACCAAACATTAACTAAACAGAAACGAGGTGGAATTATGAGTACGAGAAGTCAAATTGTAATTAAAGGTTGTTTTGATGATGAAATAGTATTTTATCGTCATTGTGACGGCTATCCAGAAGTATCTATGGCTCCATTACAGAAGCTAATGGACTGGATGCGCCGTGGAATCATCAGGGATAACGCCGAGCAGGCTGCTGGATGGCTTATTCTTATCGGAGCAATAGAATACGCTACAATTCCAGAATATGAGCTTGAGCCGAACGACAAGGCTTGGAAACGATATGGCTTGATTGAGACTATCAAAGACCCTACCGACTGGAAGTGCGGAGCCTATGAGCCAGCAACTTGTCGCCACGGAGATATTGAATTTCTTTATATCCTTGATTTGAAAGAGAAAACAATATCTTGTTACACAACACATTTTGACGGCGTGGGGTTCCCAGACAAAGAAAAAGACAAGCTCCAGTTCGTCGATACTGCCGAAAATCCGTGGAAAGGCAAAAGCTAAACACAAACCGCTTGCCATCGGCTCAATTCTCTGATTTGGTCGATTGGTTTACAAGCCGGTGGCAGGCTTTTTATATTGGAGAATGATTATGAAACTTTGTCCAAAATGCAAAAATGGAGTCTTGTTTTTCAGCACTAATCTTGAAGATTGGGTTTGCAAAACTTGCGGTTATGCCGAAAAGAAGGATAGCTCATTGAAGGAGAATAAAAGATGGATGCCAACCAGAAAAAATTGCTTGCAGAAACAGAAGGAATAATTGACCAAATCAAAAAACAACACTGGCTCAATGTGCATTTTAGAGCGTTTGAATTAGCAAATAATGCTTGGAAAGAACATATAAGAGCAAATGCAAGAGTAGGAGCTAAAGAAGTTGATAGTCCAGCAGGTGCAGTCCTGGACGATAGACTAAACTAACCCGCCTGCTCCCGGCTATCGGGCTTATATGAAGGGAAGTGAGAATTATGAAAATCACAGTAGATGCAAAATATGTTAAGGGTGAAGTAGAGCTAAAGTTTCGTGAATACCCAAACGGAAGTAAAGCTATTCAGGCATTTTCTCTTGATGGAGAGCCTGAATTTACTGCTACCGTAGCGCTTGATATACTTCCAACGACCGACCATGTATTTTTGAAGGGCTGGTCAGAAAATGAAGGTATTCCAGAAGCTCTTGAAAAAGCTGGTATAGTTGAGCTTACCGGATGGACAATACCTACCGGATATTGCAAAGCACAAGATGCAAGATTATTGAAAGCTGATTAACTCCATGCCCCGTGAAATATACATACTAACGATAATTGTTTACTTTGAAAGGAAGCGTGAAAGATGAGCATTCTAATAGGCATACTTGATTTAATTTCATCATTAATGTTTCTGTATATTGCATATTGGTTATGTAAGAACAGCAGAAAATGGAAAATAGGTATTGATAAATGGATAGATAGTTTGGATTAACAGCCTACGGGCAGGAAGTGAGAGGATATTATGGCACATACAAAAGGTGAGTGGCATGTGAATGATATTGACGAAGGCGTATCTATACGGTCAGGCGAACGTATTATATGCGAGATTGGCACAAATCCATCAAGGGAGGATTTAGCCAACGCCCTACGCATCGTCACTTGCGTAAGCAGCCACGACGGGCTTGTGGAAGCTCTGGGAGAACTATTAAACCAGCCTAATTGCCCTGGCTGTAAGACTAATGCCAAGCAAGCTCTCGCAGCCGCCAAGTGAGGGATTACTTGCCATTGCTATCGCCTTTCAGGGCTTGCTCGTACTTTTCGTCTATACCATAGTGCTTTATTAAACTCTCTGCCGTCTTGAGATTGGCTCTCATTTCCATAAAACCTTCCTGTTGGTCAGAATATAACTGATGCAAATTTGAGGCATCCTGCTCTAAAACTTCTTTTAGTCTTTTTTTATCACTCTCCGCCGCATCCGCCCGCTTGGTGAGTTCAATAATTTGGCCACGCTGGTTGTCATTTCTGATTGCCAACTCGTCTCTGTCTTTCGCCTCTTCCGCCCACCGGTCGCGTTCGTATGTCATGTTTTCGAGCAGGTTGGTCTCGGCTTCGAGTTTGTTGCAGAGTTCATAAATATCTTCCCCGGAAACATGACCTTCGATTCGCTTTTTTAGTTTCCATTTATCCCGCATCTTTTCCACAAACTCACTGACCTTTTCGGGAGTATGGTCTGGCTCTTGGCTCTCCGATAGCTCTTTACAAATAACCATGTGACCTCTGGCTTCTTCTCCCATAAACTTCGGAAATGTTTTGCCGCAATGCGGGCAGGTGTAGTGCAATCCCTTTGGGTCGTCTGGCTCTTGGCTATTCATTCTCATTTCTCCTTTAACTGTTTCGTAAGCTCATTCCTTCGGTTATTCTTATTGACGCTGTGCAGCTTTATCGTGTTGGGCAGGGCTTCGCCGGCCATTTCCTTGCTTATGCCAGGCTTGGCCTGTGGCCTGTGGTCGAGACAATACCTGTATGGGTGGCCATCCCTGTCCTTGCCGATGATATAGGCTCCAGGGAGCTTGCAACCACTCTTAGAGCACTTGGGCATGCCTCCACGCTCTAACTGTACCCTGTGCCACGTCTGCATTGTAAGTTTCCAGTTATATACCGGGTCGCCCTGCTTCTGGCCTTTCTTGGGCTTCTTTGTCCACGGCGGGTCGCTGTCCTCGTAGTGCATTAGGAAGTCTGCGCAGTTTACAGCCAGATTCCTTAGTCGGGCATAAGATTCGAGTTGGTCAAGTGTTGGGATTTTCATCGTTTAACATTCTCCATATTTCCCACACACCAACACTTATTATCATTTCTGCTTTTTCTTCTTTCCAATTAGTAGATGTAACAGTCCTTTTGTGATTTCTTTTTCCAAAAACATCGCCAAGTTCAAATGCTTCTCTTTGACTTGTTGGTACAAATTCTACAGTTTGGTCTGTTGTGTTTGCGTTTATTACCATGTTTATCCTTCCTTTCTTATCTGAGGCTATACCTTCTCGCATACGATTTCCGGTATCACAAACGTCCGCTCTACGCCTAAATCGTCCTTGAATACCAATTCATTGCCCATCTTCACAGCGTCCCGACAGTTCGTGCAATTCTGCGCAGGATGGCCGAAGTGCCTGGCTTTGGGTGATTTGACGTACCTTTCGTGGTTTGTACCTACGGGACGCTCTGTGCGGGTAATAACGTAAACTTTGAATCTGTCGTTGTATTTCGGTATGTATTTCATAATCTCTTAGACTCCTTCGTTCGGTATTCCAGCGGCTTCTAATGCCTGACCAAGTATGTACACGTCAGGGCTATCCCACAACTTTTCGGCTTCGTCATATTTTTGTTCTTCAAAGGCCGCCGATTCCTTCGTATCGTCTTCAATATGTTCTGGCCACTTTCCCACCCATCGTAAATACGTGTTGTCATTATCAACCATAAGCACCCAGCCTTTTAAGTCGCCGGATTTGAACGCCTTTGCTAATTCTTGGATATTATTGTACTTTGCCATTGTATTTCTCCTTTTTATGGGGTTAGGGCTTGCTTAATTTCTTTTCAAGCCGCTTTATCTCTTTGCACAAAAATAAGACTTTTCTCATGTAAGTACGCATTTGGCAGACTTTGAGATTTTGAGCAAGACTATTCCTTTTTTTTCCGCAAAATTGTTTTATCTTGCGAGTAGCTTCGCCTTTTATTATTTCTACAGAATATTTCTTCATTTCCTCTTATCCTTTCTTTGATTGTGTCTATGAAGTCCTATATTGCGATTACCATCCAATATCATCGTCCTTGGCTGAGATACACACACTTACCACAATAATGACAATTAGTAGGGCTATCAATAAAAGTACCTCTAACATTTTTTACTCCTTTTCCATACATATTACATCTTCCCAGTCGATTTTCGGTGAGCCTTTGGCCTCGGCCAGTCTGCATTTAACTGTCCTTTTTCTGCCCGGATTTTTTGGCCTGTGGTCAACGTTAGATTTCAGTAGTGGCCTATGCGGGCAATAACCGTAAAAGCCAAGTGCTATGTTGCAATTCAAACACAAACAACGATATTTATCTTTTGGAAACCCCTGTTTTTTGATGTCTTGATATATCTTTCGGCCTTTACCGCATCTCGCTCTATGCTCAGCACCATCGCCGTTTATGTGGTCAATAGTCAAGAACTCAATATGCTTCTCTCCGCAACATTCACACTTACTACCATAAGCAGACATCACTTCTTTTTTTAAGGCTTTATCCTTCTCTTTAAGTCTTTTGATAATATCTATCTTGTTTCGTTTGTAATAACTTAAAGCTTGCCCTCTGATTTTGTCAGCATTTTTCCGATAATGCAAAGCATCTTTATCTTTCTTCGTCCTCAATACACCATCTCCGCCATTGGCTAAAGATAAAACTTTGCGCCGCCCATGCCCCGCACAAAAGGTGCTGCAAAAATAATGGCCTGTCTTTGTGGTCTTTTTTCGGTTACTGGCATAATCTATTACGAGTACGCCACAATGACCACATTTGAACTTTATTCTTTTGGCTTTTGTGTGCATATTACCATTTCCCAATTTATCGGTGGACTACCCTTGCTTTCAGCCAATCTTCTAAAAAAACTGGCCCGTTTTGTTATTTTTACTATATCTCCACCAAATAAGGAATGCTTTTTTTCTATTTTTATTAACATTGCTTTATGTTTACAGACAGTCTTAAATCCTATGCTATGACATAACTTTTCCCAATCACCCTCAAAATCTACAATCTTTTTATTCCTTACGAAATTCTTAACAACCCAGATAGCATGACCTCCCGGCTTTAGTATCTTGTGGCACTGCTCAAGTATCTCTTTAGCGGCTTGCCAGAAGGTGGGGCCTTTAACTTCACCTAACTGGCCTTCTGTTTCACCGTAATGTTTTGACTTGCCCCCCGTTAAGTCTTTTCCAGATTGCCAATTAGATTCATTTCTTTGTACGCCCGATGCTATTACTGCGCTTCCTTCATACGGCGGGCTCGACACCACTAAGTCCACGTCCCCGGCCTTGAGATTGCCGAGATTGCCTTTGGTCTGGCCATAACTTTGCTTGCGAGGCTTACTATCGTGTATCTGTTGGCGCTTTGCTGGCGTATCTCCAACAGCGCCAATATTTACATTATTCTCTATAAATGGTGGACTTGAGATGACCATATCCACCTTACCGGGCTTCATTGCGCCGAGTTGGCCGGGGGTCTGGCCGTAATCGTCCTTTTGAGTTTTGCTGAGTTTTTCAAATTCTATTTGTGCAGGTGGTTGCCTTACCGAGAACGGCGGACTCGAAATAATAAGCTCTACTGATTCTTCCACTACTTCGCACAGTTTCCGGGAATCGCCCTGAATAATCACAGGATAAGGACAGCCGAACTCTTCAAAGCCCCTGCGGTGAAGCTCGAAGTTCTGCTTGGCTAATTCCACGAATTTCTGCTCAAGCTCTACGCATATCACCTGATAGCCGTCATAAGCCCCCAGAATGCCCGTAGAGCCGATTCCTCCGAACGGGTCAACTATTACACCGCCCCACCCCTCGTCCTTACAGTGGTCGAGGATACGCTTTAAGAGGCCATAACTCATCTTCGCCGGATGCTGAAAACTTTCCGGTGCGATGTGGTCTTTCCAGCTATCGTTGTAGCAGTTTATCCAACTATTTTCCATATTTCTCTCTAAAGCAGTTTATCGTATTTATACTATTGCAACTCCAGCATTTAGAATGCCGTTTTTTACTCACAAAAGAGCAGCCGCAGTCATAACAAAATTGAGGATAGAATATCATTTCTCCTTACGCCAATACTTGTTTGCACATTTTTGGTAACGAAATAACTTATCAGCTATCACCCAGTACAGCATGTCCTTCTCAGGCCACCACCCGCAGCCACAGGCACACGCTACGTCTTCGATAGGCTTGCACTGCTCTTGCTCCCGTTTGGCAGCCTTAGCGAGCTTGCGGGCACGTTCACGGTCTTGGATGGAGGTGTGTTTCTTCGCCATTAGGATTCCTCATGTATGTGGCCGGTGACTTCAAGACTATACCATTCATACCAGATATTATCTGTGCTATCATCTGGCATATCTTCGACTTTTGTATCTAAACGTCTTTGTGAAAAACAGCCTCCGTAGTAAACAACTTCAAAATCAACAGGATGGTCAAGGTGTTTGTGCGTATATCTTACTTTATCCCCCTCGTAAATCTCCACGCCGTTCTTGTCTTTGAGGCCGGTGTATTGTTCGAGGATAACATTGTATCCGTGTTCTTCTTTGCAGTCCTCGATGTCCTGAAGAAATTCCAATAGCGTCCTATCTTCTTGCATACTGTGCTTTTGTCCGGGCAATGTTTTGTTTTTGCCGTCCGTAAACCACGCTCTAACTTTTATCTCTCTCATTTCTTTGCCCTCAATTCGTTATACATAGATTTATACATGAGTCCGATACCGATTATCTTGCCGTGATAAGACTGGTTTTTGTCTAAAAATACCAATTTGTCATATACATCCTGCCCATATTTTTCTATTACAAATTCTTTGTAAACAGCTTCTTTGCCCTGATGAAAGCCGTTACAGTCCTTACATTGAGCATGAATATTCCGCTCATCAAAATAAACGCCACTTAAACCACCCCGGCCTTTGGGAATACAATGGCCTGCATCGCAATTCTTGTTATAGATAATTATTCTTGGACAGGTACAGCACTTCACGTATCCAAAAGGCGTTTCTGGATATTGATTTTGATATTCTATCGCGTCCCTGAGCCGGATATACTTACTGCACCACTTCCATGCGGTTTTCTTAGCTGTCATTTCGTCTCCTTCAAGATTCCCATAGCATTACGGATTCGGAGCAGCCCGATAGACATATTGTAAACTACCTGTTCAGGGTTAGCGTCCATGCCTTTTTTGGGTACGGTCGCTTGAACAACATCTTTTGGACATTCCATTATTTCTACAAGCATATCCCGTAACCGCTTATTCTCATCCTTCAAGTCGGCTATCTCTTGCACTAAGTCATCTGTCTTGGACATGGTTTACTCCTTTTAAGTCCATTGATGTTCTCTGTATGCACCGCCATCAGGTTCATCTATATCGGCTTTGGTCAATACCTCGGTGCAGTCCTCGCAGTAGCCTACAATCAATTCTTCTGATTTTACTTTGCACCGCTTGCATTCTTGTATGCACACCTGCCTGGCTTTGGCCTCTACGCATATCAGTTGGCTAATAATAGGGCCGTTGTCCTGTAGGGTTATAGTTTCGCACTGGCATTTGCCCTTTTTGTTATTGCAACATTTGAACTGTCTGCATTTGATTATTTTTGTCATTGGTTTACTCCTACGTACTGTCAAGATGCCTGTAAATTGACTGATAGCCGTTAAGTTGTGCCATCAACGCCGTAAGGTTGCTTATACAGGCTTTATATCCACTCTCGGCCAGTTCAAGCCTCTCTCTGTCGGGGGCGCAAACTTTCTTGGCTATCTTCTCGATAAGCGTAGCGGGGAATTTGCCTTCGTCCTTCAGGGTTACAATCGCTATGCCAAGTCGCATATCGTAGTTGGATATGGCTTTAGCCCTTTCTGCGCCCTTGCCCTCTATCTGCTTGCGGAATTTGCCTATCTCTATAACGATAGACTCTATCCTATCAGCTACTTGTTTAACTTCCATAGTCTGTACCTTTCGTCAAAAAACTGCTCAAAACCCAAGTTCGTCCTCGCCCGGCATCTTCTTTTTAGTGCCTTCGATAAACCACGTTGCCATAATATCAGAAAGTTCGAGCAACTTGCCGACAATATCAAAGCCAACACCTTCCTTTGTTATCCATGCAGCTACGACCTCGCCAGCTACCTTGCCTGCTGTCTGGCGGCATATCATCTCGTCTTTGCCTGTTGGTTGTACTATCGTCCTCGCTGTGGCGTTTGACTGTTGAGCGGCCTGTCCGTCACCCTGAGAGGCGCTTTGATACGCCTGACGATACTCAGGATTGACCTTCTTAAACTTTACGCCGTGTTCGGTATTCTTTATCTCAAAAGTGATTTCTTCGCCCACGTTCATAGGGTAAGGCTGAGACTTCGAGCCTATCTCGCCGGTTATCTGGCCTTCGCCCGCTACGTCAATCGTCATCATTGACGTATTGATGTAACCGTTTTGGCTCTGGTAGCCACCGTTAGGCTGTATGCTTTTAATTATTCCTGTTTTCATGTCATTGTCCTTTCTCTTCAATTAATTCTTTCGGGTATCCACACAGGATTTCCGAATATTCATCTTTCTTAGCTCTCAATCGCCATATCGCTTCTTTGCCTTCGTCCCTGCCACTAACGAGTAACGCTTCCGGGTGTTCTGTACGGTAGTATATATTCTCCTGCCAGCAAGTTTCGTCAACGACAGTTACCGTCTGGACGTACCATTTACCTCTCTGCTTAACCTTACCGATATACATTATCGTAGCCCGGACACAGTCAGCGTGGGGAGTGAGCTTAGTGTACTCCGTATCCTTATAGAGAGGCATTTCGTAAACGTCTCGCAGATTCATGCTCTGTCTCCTGTATTGCTTTCATTATCAGTCTGCGCATCTTACGCACGTCTTTTCTCGGATAGCAGTCGCCTTCAGACTCTGCCATCGCCTGGATTGCTTGCGGGGGAGTTTTCATTATCTTCCTCTTTTTTCATAAGCTCTTTTGCTACAAGTGCCAACGGATTATCTGAGTCAATGTCGTAAGATAATTTCCCGCCCCATTTATTATAAAGTTGGTACACCTCAAATTCTGCAATAAATACACCCTGATAAACAACAACAATCCCTTCATAGGCAAGGTGGACGCCATCAGCAAATGGAGCCTTATCACCAATTTTGTAGTGTGCCATACAACACTCTCCAGATTTTATCTGTATATATTTTTCACCAAATTCATCATAAAGTCCCATTTTCTCATTCTCCTATACATTCTGGACATTTCAGTTTATTGATACAGCACTTCGGCACAGGGTCGCTTCTGTACCTCTTGCCACAGGCTACGCACAGCATGCGCCACGGCTTCGATAGTACGCCTCTTGACCGGAGTAGCAGCAGGTCGGATTCCCGCATATCACGCTCTAAGGCGTGGCGTAAGCCTATCATGCCGGGGAAGTCTTGTTTCATGGCTTCTCCTTGATGAGTTCGAGTTGAAGATAGCGAACGGCTAAACTGTTCAGTGGATATTTCAATCCTCGTTTGCTTCTTTTCTTGATATAGTAACCCCCGTCATGGAATACGACGGTAGTCGTACCGTACATTCTTCTGAGCGTAGAGTTTTTACTTGGCGGTCTGCCGTTCAATGTCCTGTCCCCTATTTTTCTTGTCGATTGCAGGGTATCCCCCGCGAACACCTTATCGCCGTTCTTGTCGTCACAAACGTAGGGCAGGATAGATAACTCCGTTATTTTGCAATTACATAAAAGTGGCGTAAATTCATTGTTACCATGCCAAGCCTCAAATGGATATTTTTGATAGAGAGGCTTTGCACCGTCGAATTTCATATACCCAACCGTCTTGCCGTCTTTCTTAAGTTTGAACAGGTTCATTCCTTCTTTCCTTTGAGTAGTTCCGGGTTTTGATGGGCGTTGCCGATGATTTCAAAATCTATATAGTCATAAGTCGCAAGGGGGTATGAAGTCCGTCCATCGTCCCATTCAAAATAGACTCTCAGTTTTTTATCATCCCACTTGACAATCCCTATATGTCCATTGTCGTCTTTGACCTTATCGCTAAAATAGCATTCTGTGTGCTTCTTATCCTTGAGGCCGACTTGCTGGCCTACTGTGCTTGGCTGGACTTCGATGAAATCTGTCTTGAGAAATAATATGTTTTTAGCGTTAATATCATCAGGTGAGGTAACAAACGGCACTATATAATGTTTATCTACAACTTTAACATACCACCCATACACGAACTTCTTGCCGTCTATGGGGATGGCGCGGTAGGGTCTTGGATTGGTCATATTTTATCCCATCTTTCTTCTTTTAACTTTTCTATAAGTACTGATAATTCGTTTTGCCAAATCACAGTAGGAAAAACTATTTCTGCTTTTGGGAAATCTCCACGCCATATTTTTAACGCCTGCAAGATTAACCTCTTTTCTATGTTTGTTAATTCTGGGTTCATAATTTCACCTCTATCATTCTAACGCCCCAATTTAACGCTTCCTGATGCGTCGGGAAGAACACGTCAAGCCTTCGCCCCTTAATAGCGCCGCCCCTGTCCAATACCTCGGCATATCCATATCCCTTAATATCAATCCATGTTCCAAAAGGTATCGACTTAGGGGCGGCAATGAATTTGTCTCCATGAGCTATCATGTGGCCACTTGCTGTTACGTAATCACTGTATCGGCCACAGCAGAGTTTACACGGGCAGTAGGCCGTAACTCTCCATATCTGTGAAGTCTGCTCCTGTGGGGTGTCAGGGGCTTGTGTGGGGGTATGGCGGCACTCCGTTGCCTTGCCTCCTGCCCATACCGTTACTATTAGAATAGTTATTGCAAATAGTATATAACCAGAAATCATCGCTATTTTGTCTACCTTACTCATGTTATCTCTTTCGCCTCCTTTAGGGCTTGTCTTAAGCCGCAAGTGCATTTAATCTTATCTGTTGGTAATATTGCGTGATAGTAAGGGCAGTCCCTTAGGTGGTTACCGTATTTCTTAAGTGCTTGCAGTAGCTTGTCGTATTTGTTTTTCTCTTTCAGCAAGCCGAGAGTTAGTAAGTCAATATCCTTCATTTGTTTTTCTTCTCCAAGAAATTGACCTACGCTTATTGCTTCGTACACAGCGCCTTCAGCTTGCTGTTTAAGTTCTTCTATTCTATCCATAATTCTTTACTCCTAAAATAAAGGGCGGTCAGGGTCGTCCGAGCTTTGCATAGAATTAACTTCCTTGTATTTATCCTGCCGCCCTTTCATGCCTTTACTCAATCAATGCTTTTAATTCTGCTTCTGCTTTGTCGCATCTCGTTCTGAAATTATCATACCAGCCTTTTTCTTCTGTTCTTAGACTGGATATTTTACGGTAAGCCGCTAAGAGTATTGCTATTTTCTCATTCGGCGGTTTATCAACACAGTCGGGACAGAAATTGCCATCACCTGAGCCGCTAAAATGGACAGCGTGGCTATACTCTATCATCTCACCTTTTTTCTTACAGTCATAGCATGCACACTTGCCACAACCGAGGCATATATAAGTCAAGCCTCCATTATCGCATGTATCACAAAAATCTACCTGTTTCGTAATGGCTTTCTTCATTTCTATTCTCCTTTACTGTGTTTATTTCGTCTATATCTTGTTATCGCTTTAGTTCTAAATAATAGGGACGGGCTTTTAGTGGAGGAAAGGAGAAAGGATTTGACCCGTCCCTTGAGTTGCTTGATTAACTTTTTACAGAGCGTTATAAGTGCTTACTGGGACTCTGCCGAATTGATGGCGGCTTTGATTTGCTCGTATATTATATTTATCTTCGTACCTTGTTTGTTTATGCCCATTGGTATTGTTACATTGCTTAATAGTATTCTGGCATTCTTGCACGCATCTAATAACTCAGGTGCGGCGGCTATGAGATTAGCGTGGACTTCGTCTTCTTCTGCGTTGCAATCATCTTCTCCGTACCAGATAACCATAGCTATAGTAACGAAAGCGCCATCATCGCCTTTGTATCCAACGAAAATACAATCTTCATCTTCACATTTTCTCGTTATCCATTTTTTTTCACTCATATCATCCTCACTTTCTTTGATTCTCTCTTCCAGCCCCTTAACCTCTACAAGGCTGTGCCTGCCGAATGTGGCTATGTTCATGGTTCTATCCCTTGTCCTGTTTGGCTTTGAGTATGACTTGGCCGAGTTTGCGATGGATTTCTTCGGCTACTCCAATCTTAAACCAGTCAGCTTTGCCTCGTGTTCCAAGCCAAACGTATCCTTGCCTCATGCAATCCATTACTATATCGTTGCCACATGCTCCATCGGAGCTATTCCATTGCTCCAGTGGCTTTATGGCTTTGAGGTCGTCGCCGAGATTGCCTAATAATGTATGACCAGAAAACGGTTTATTTACAACTACACCAGAGCCTTGTTTAGCTCCAAATAGCTCAATATCTCCTTTGCGTTTTGCATACAGAAACATTGTACCATCCGAATTCACCCCGTAGTCTAAGTGCCTCAGTTCCGGCTTCGGCTTCTTCTCCTCTGCTACCAGCTTCGCCAGTCTGTCAACTTCATTATTGGCTTCGGCAAGGGCTAAGTCCCTGTCTTTCTTTGCCTGTTCTAACTGTGTTTCGAGTTGTTGCTTGCTCATGTTCATTCTCCTAAATATCAAGTTCCATAAGCCCGCCCAATGTTACTTGGACGGTAGTGCGGAGCTTAATCTTTTAATACAATGACCCCGCCAAACCAATTCACAAGTTTGAGGCATATCTCTATCTCTTGGAGCATAATCACAGAAACATCTATGCCATAATGCAGGTCCACCATCTTTGTCATATAAAAAATATTGGCATATCTCCGCTTTTACATAATCCCCTTCTGTATTCGCCTTTCTTATCTGGGCAGTATCTATTGTTTTCATTTCATTCTCCTTTCAAGAGATAAAATACCGAGGACGGAGGGTGAAGAGCACTGCCGAATTGGTCAGAACAACTCCGCCTCGGTACAAAACTACGTTGATTGTTTTCGTGCTCTTCATTTTCACGTTCTCTATTAATTTGTCACTATTACTATCGGATATTAGAACCGAAAACTTCAATAATTACCAGAAAATTCTTGCGAGAAATATGCACTTTTTTACAAGTATTGAATTGTCAATTACTTACAAGCGAAAATAATAGAGACAGTGACGTCGTGCCACTGCCTCTACCGGAGGGTGAATGAGCTTTTGTTATTTTACTAAAATGCGAGTTGCATATATTCTATAATATTAGGCGCGTATTTCTCTATGGCTTTTTGAGATACCGAACCTAACAGCCTTACCTTTAATCCCAAGAATAAACCCAACTCATAATCTGACTGTTCCGGCAACTCTGCCAACCTGTCAAGTTCGATTATGGCATCAGTAACTTCATTCGGAAGCTCGTTTATTCTACTGCCGAGAGCGCCTTTGATAAATCCAGACTGGATAGGCCAGACGGACAGACAGTTTGTAGATACTTCCCGTATCGTCTCAGCATTCTTAACGTTCTCAATAGATAAGTCGATAGCAGATTTCCTTATAGTAGCACAGCCGCTACTCAGTAGAAACGCCACCAATAAGATTGTCATTGTTTTCTTCATTCTTTTCTCCATTATCAATATTCCATTGACGGTTAATTGCGTAAACGGCGATTATTAAAACACAACCACATACTGCAAGCTCGATATAAGTTTCTGGCCTATAAGCTACTAATGCTGTTATCGCAGTAATCGCTATGCCTTTTTTTCTGGATTCAACTGTCTTTTCCATGTTTTCTCCTTATTCTTTCGTCCAGCCAATGATAGCGTTCGTTGAGTTTGGCGTATTTCGTCATACTCATATCAGTGCCGTCGCTCATAGCTTCTGTTAGTGTCTCGGCGATTCGGTGGCGCTCGTCAATCATCTGTTGCAGAGTCATTCGTTTCATTAGTCAAGACTTGCTCGATTAATTTATATCGCTTTTCGTCTTCTGCGCAAAGAAAGCAATGGTCGTGGAAATATTCGTGGTCATGCTGATGTTTTGGGTGATGCTTCTCGATAAATTCTCTCAGCCTCTTGTTCTCGGCTTGGAGGTCTTTATATTTCTGTTTAAGCTCCATTGCTGCCAATATTCCTGTTGCCATATCATTTGTCATTTTCTTTCCTCATAATCTTTCAATTGTTTTTGTGCCCACAACGCTCTTGTAACGTATAGTCTGTACTCAGCTTGCTTTGCAGGTGAAATCTTGATGTCGGGGACGGGATTGATGCGGATGCGATTGTCGGTACAGCCTGTGAGAAATACGATACAGATTAGTAGTAACCATTTCATATTCATATCCTCCAATTTCACAGCATTATACCATGAACAGGAAAGTATGTCAAACTATTTCTTGACCGCATCCCAAATCATATCAATTTTTTCACCCATATTACCGACCTTTTCCTCGAATTTTATGCGATGGTCAGAGTTCAATTTAATTTCAGGCTGCATTTTAGTATTATCCTCCACCTGATGGCCTAATGAGGCATAGCCATAGATTATGCTTGCAAGAAGAGTTATAATTGCTATGGCCATTGCGCCGTACGTCTTGATGCTGTTTGTCATGCTGTTTTCCTTTATTTAGCTGCTGCCGTTCTTGTTCCTATCGTATCGGATTCGATATGTAAACCTACTTCTGTCAGGAATGGATCGCCCGTAGGCTCTGTGCCTGTTGAGGCTATCCTTCTTACCCTGCCTTTAACTATCGCTCCCTGAACAAAACTTCCCGATGTATCGTTATCTATATGGAGTGTGAATCCGGTAAGGTCTGTTGTTGATGCGGGTATAGTCAATTCTCCATCAATCGTAGTCGTAGCTGGATACACATCTCCAAAACCAGCTTCAGGGGGAACGTCTGCGATTGTATATTCTATTTCAAACTTAATAGTCCTGTCATCTACATTACTTCCATTTAATGCACCATGAATGTGAAACTCAATCAAAGCAGCATTCTTATAAGAATGAGCGAGTTCAGTAGAGAACTCCTGAAAGTCATTCAAGTCATAAGCGTAGGCGTTAAGATTGCCAACGAAGCTATCCCACGAAGGTGCGTTTGCCGCCGGTACTCTCGCACTGGATAGAGGAACGACTAAATCATTAAACACAGTTGCAGCACCATTCATTACATAAGTGCCGTCAGCTTCAAAATGAGAATAATCTACTGCTCCACCGAACCATGCTTCTCCTTGCACTTCCAAATTCTTTTCAATAAGTAAATGGCCGCCGGAATCACTTACATGGTTAGCCGAAATCGTTGTCGTACTAATTATGTTTAAAGCAGTTGTCGTTACGCCCGGTGCGGCAGGTGCTATAGTACCCGGAAAACCTATTATATGTAATCGGTCAACAGAAGAAAGAATACCATCCGGCACAGGGGCAACGACAAGAAACATCAAGCTCATGCCAAGCATTGACCGCCTTTTTGTCTCAGTATCTATTGCCATTATCCACTCACAAACTCTTCTTTTGTCGTTGTTCCGGCAGCATCACTTATAGTTGCCTTTGCCAAGTCTGTACTACCATCATCTTTCTTTAGAGTAATCAATGTAGCTGTGGTTTCAGTTTTATTTCTAAACGCTTCGTATAGCCAGTTAAGAGCAACGGGCAGGCTTGCTGTTACTGAAGGAGCGCCTGTAGCTAAATCGCTCATCACTATCTTATTAAGAGCATCTGACTTTACAGCATCCGTAGTAATAGAGTCAGTAGCAAAATGCTCGGCACTAAAAGCATTGTCCGCTATCTTTGCGGCGGTGATAGCATCAGCACCCAGCGTTACACCAGCTGTTACTGAAGCAACCGAACCATCTACATTTCCAGTAACAGTACCAGCATTCGTTACTCCAGCTATTGTATCGCCTACAACTACGTAATCCGCACTAACTATTGTCCTTGCGTTAAACTCTGCAACTGTCGGAATATCAGCTATATCCGCACTTATGGTTGCACCAACGGCAGCACCTAAGACGCTCGCAAGGGCAGCACTATCAGTTCCCACCATTACATCTGAAGCAACTAAAAGAGGAGTAGCAACATCAAACAACTTCTTGAACGCAGCGGCAAGCTGACCCGCCGTTTCTGTAAGAGCCGAACCGTGAATAAATGTAAGGTCAGATTCAACAGCCCCATTAGCTATGTTGATAGAAGACAAAATAGTATCATTATCAGCAGATTGAGCCACAGAAGCTGTATCTAAATCAAAGGCATGTTGAGCAGAAGCATTCCCATAAGTCTCAATAACCAAAGACTTATCAAGAAACGCCTTTGTTGCTTGGTCAACAAGATAGACAACTACTCTCGCTGCCTGCATATCTTCAAGGGCAAGAGTTATAGAATAAGCTCTCCCTTCGTCTGTAACGAGAGTAGATAAATCAGCGTTACCAGCGGCATTAGTTACCTGTTCTTCAGCAGCCTCGTCTCGCATCATAAAGACATCGCCAGCGGCAGGAGTCCAGTCAGTTCTGAAATCAACACCGTCAACTTCGTAAAGTTCAAAATCTACCGTTGCTGCTACTCCGTATTTTCTTAGATGGACACCTTGCATTTAGCATCCCTCCCTTCTTCTTCTTAATATTGGTATTCCTGTTGGCGGTGCTGCGGCCTCAAACCCACCTAACAGCATCCTGTTCGGGTCTTTGAACATTATGAGCGGCTCTCGGAAGAGTGAAACAATTTCAGATTGGGTGAGAACCCGGTTGTACGCAGAAAATATCTCAAGACCAGCATTTAAAAAGAGGTCATTTCCATTTCTTCGACCAATAGAAAGACCAGTAACACTATCGGTAAAAGGAGTATCTGTTCCTGATTGCAATACACCGTTTAGATATGCTTTTCCTGTTGAGCCGGATACCCCGGCATAAGTGTATACAAAGTTATAAAGTACACCCGCTGATAATGCCGTAGAACTTGCACGACTATCACCCCAGGTAGCACCTCCGGTAAAAACCCCCGCCTTTATCTCCCCATCATTTACTAAACTCAACGTAGTTCTACTTACGGCAGCTGTTATAGTATTTGCAAATATTTGTTGTTGGGCAGCAACCGTATCAGCTATAAACCAGAACGAAAGTGAGAAATCGTTACCAGCAGCAATTTCAGGAATGGCAGAAGCAAAAGAGATATATTCATTAGTTCCGGGTAAATCTACTGCGCTTCCAAGTTGTCCAACCCGCCACGAAGGAGCAGTACCCTGAAGAGTTCCCGTCTTGCCGTTGCCGCTCAAATCAGTAATGATATTGCCTGCGGAAGCATTCATCAGCCAGAAGCAGATGAGACCTTGAGTTGACCAGTGGCGACGGTCTATGCCGTACCGTTGGGTGTATTCAAACGGAAACTTCTCGTTTGGATTGTATATTCGAGTATTTGGTACTATTATGCTCATTATGGTAAATTCAGAATATACGTTCTATACGCGAGTATATTTACAGTAGCGCCTAATGTCTGCCCTGTCGTATTGCGGAAACCGAGTTTCCACCTGCCCGGTGGTATCGGTATCATAGATTTCACGGCAGTCTTGACCTCTGCTGCAGTATCCACTCTCAATCCCATAATAGCAATGACTTTGTCCTGAGTCGGTATGTCCGTATCTGCACTTACACCATCTTCGTTAGTATCGAAGTCCGTACCGCCGTCAACGCTTTCAAACATATAAATCGTGATAGATGGATTTGTCTGCGCAGATAAGTCAAGAGACGAGAGGGTTACTTCCAGATCCATGTGAGTTGCAAGATTCGTCTCGTTATTGACTTCTGCCGAGACCTTAATTACATTATTTGCGAGAGCATTAAGTTCTGTAGTGAGCAGGTTCGTTAACGCTACCGTTGGGGCTTTCCATTTGAAATCAGATGCCATTATTTATCTCCTTACGGAACATCGGCTTCAAAGCCTATCCATTCTAAAGTTATCTTTTTTTCGTCCACTATTTCAGTTAAAAGGTCACCATACCTTGTCTCTATCGTAGCTTTTCGCTGAGCATCGTCTAACTGTACCGAACTAAACTGCACTGTCCTGACAGCCTCAAACAGAGTACCGGCTTTCAATGCCGTGTCTTCCGGCACTGAGATGTTAGGTAAGACCGAAGCTATATTTGCAGAACCTCCTAACTCCAATACAAGAGCGTCTTTCCATTCAATGCTTGCTTTATTTGTGCCAGCAGGTATTGGAATATGGAAAGCCACGTTTATAGTTTTTCGTTTTTCCTGTTGTTTTAATATGTGGTAGTTCATTATTTTACTCCGTAATTCCGCCTATCAAAAGGCGCGTTCCTGTTATAGTTCCTGTTACATCAAGCTCTGATGTAGGGCTTGAGTTGTTTATTCCTAACCTTTTAGTTAAATCTCTCCATACTAATTCTGATTCTTTCGTAGGGAACCAAGCCAGTAAGTCGTTGTCCCAATACAATAAAACACCGTCAGTACCAATTACTTCAGTATCACCTCTGAAAACTTTTACCCCAACCGGACTATATCTGTCTCTATACATTACCAAACTCCATACCACACTGCCACGTTTCCCGCTTCGGTTCCAGTTGAGCCGTCAGCATCGGTTATTTCTACTTTCCAAAAACGATATCCGGCGTCATCGAGCCATACACTTGCCACTGACTCGAATTTGCCTACGTCGGTCGCTTCTACTTCTTTAGGCCAGTTCTCGTCTGTGACTACGAGCGTATTGGCCCAGAACTTATTCGTAGCGGCCACCGGAGCGCTGTCATTGAAGCCAGGGACGGTAGGATACGTTATAACGGCCTGAGTACCCAATATGGCCGTTCCCACGGCTGCGAGGCGTGCTGGCCCCTTTATTCGCCATGCTAAGATACGATAACCAAAAGTCTTATTAGCCGCACTGCCACCGGTGAACATGAACTCGATACCATTAGCTTTCATCTGGCCGGTCGTATCCTCTTCGGTACCTTCCGGTCGGTGCAGGTCTATGACACCTATGCCCGTAGTGCCAAGTATTGCCGGGCGGTTCGGATAGTCGCCTTTCGTAGCCAGGTCGAGCAGTGCAGCGTCTTCGTTAGCCTCATTTCTGGCTATTCTTAAATTTTGGGATAAGGTTGTAAGGAACATTACAATCTACTCTCCGTAGTTGACATTATTATTTCAAACATAGAAAATCTGGTTCTTCTTATTTCAGCACTTCCAGTCTCCTTCGCTATATCCGCCAACTTGTTTGCTTGAGTTGCAAATCTGTTCAGTGTAGTTAACTGCTGCTCTTCTTCTCTGGTCAGTCTTTTCTTTTTAGACTTCTTTTGCAATTCGTTTCTTTTCTCGTATAAAGCAAAGACTCTCTCAGAAAACTTTCTTGGACTCTCCACGTCACCGAATGTAACTTCACGGATAATCTTAATCTTACTATCAGCTAATAATGGTCTTAAGAACTCCTGTACCGGCGCTAAGAACGGCTTGCCGGCAACGCGGACGCCAAAGTTATAAGAAGTCCTTATAGCTCTCTCTATATCGTTTTGCAACTTTACCATTAACTGCTCATTGAAAGCCTTGTCCTCACTGGTAATTTCTTCTACAAATTCGTCGAGTAATCCTGAATCAATTATTACCTGCGAGATTGCTACGGCGGCATCTACTCCTGTTTCAAGGACATCTATCGCGGGAAGGTCGAAAGTATTTCTATTCCAGTTATATCCTTCACCCGTAATTCTATCAGCTATCAACTCTCCTATTCTAACAGCAAATTTACCACCTTTAGTCAGTCTGAGTATATTCTTGCCCGTATCTTTAATGATAGCTTCCGGCAGCTTTTCTCTTTCTTTCTTATCGTCGAACTTGAATATCCCTAACGCCGCAAGTGCCGCTGTTGCACCTCTTGATATTGCCCATTGCAAGCCCTTTTTCCATACTGCTACCGAAAACGCTGAAGTTATAACAGAGCCAAAATCCTTGGTAAGTTCTTTTTTATCAGCTAATGTCTTGTTGCTTTTGGCGTAAGCATCTGTAGCCCTGATAACGATATTCTCCTGCGCCTCAAGAGCAGTTCTGAATATGGTAAGTTGTCTTTCTATGAACGCTGGATTCGATAAAGATACAGACCTGTCCAGCATATCAAACACAGGTTGAGTCCTGCGTACCACGTATTCTAATCGTCTCGCTGCTGCATATCTAAACGCTTTAGAGTCCGGGTCAGTCATCGCTGGAAGGTCTGCCACCGTTACACCTTCCCATTCAAACGGATTGACATTCTTGCCGTTACGGGGAATTGATAGTAATTCAGGAATTACACCTTGTTTGTAAACATTTCCTATCGCAAACTTATCGCCTGTAATTAGTTTTTTCAGAGCAATATTAGACAACTTCTTTGCCTTACCGAAGATTAATGTATCAAATGCCTCGAAAGATGCGCTCGTACCAACTTCTACGCCTATCCTTCTACCTTTCCACCTGAGAGCCATTAAAGCAGAATCCTCTTCGATACGGGCGAGAGTTTCTTTTCCAACAGGTAGCATTGGCCGTGCAAATGAATCTATCTCGGAGTAAGCCGCAGGATACGACATTGCCTGAGTGCCTATCGTACTCATCCTAAAGCCGAGAGCGGAAGTTGTTACACCTCTCTGTATCATGCCGCCAAAGACCTCCAGTGTACTCCTGCTGGTCGTTACGCCCTGTACCCTGCGTAGTATAGTTATTATATTTTGAAGCTCCTTACCCCTGCCTGCCGCATTCATGGCATTCTGGAATTGAGCATTACTCACAAGTATTCTTGCATTTCTCAGTGGTATCGCCATTTCCAGTGAAGCGTCAGATTCTAAGCCACTCAAGAAGTCGTCAGACCATTTTTCCAGTCTAAGCGGCTTTGTCCCGCCTGTCCTTGGCAAGTATTGGCCTTGTAATTCAGGAGGTACGGATATGTCTTTACCACCTTCGACTATTCTGGGCAATACCCTTGGACGTGATGTATAGGTTGGCTCTCTGGCAATAGGAAACCCATTCAGCCTTTGTGTTGTTTCATTAATTGCTTTTGCTCTTTCGAGATTCAGTTTGTTAGTCCAGTCAGCGATACCTTTTAATACCGGGTCTTCTCTTACAATCTTCAATGCTTCGCTTAGTTCTGCAAGCCTGTCAACCTTATCGTTTCCTTGGGCATCTAAAGGATAAAATATGTTTTCACCTGCTACCTGCCATCCTTCGGCAGTTAGTATAGCTCTCAGGTTGTCGGGACTTCGTGAATGTAATTCCAGCTTGATAAGGAAGTCTTTCTCGACTTTTATCTTTTTACCGGCGAGAGTTATCGTTACTTTCTCTTTAATCTGGTCGGTATCTTTGAATCCAATCCTCTCGAATTCTTCAGCAGACTCGTTTATCCAGCCACGTAATCTATCAGCGGCCTTTCTATGTCCTTCGTGAAGGTCGGTGTCGAGAATCTGTTTCGTCACAGGACTATTAGGATTCGTTGCTAACTGTACCAAAGTATCCAAATGAGCATCGTCAAGGAACAATACACCCTTACCGAATTCGGCAGTCTTTTGGAGTTTTCCTTTCTGGACATCAATAGGTTTGCCAGCCTCTATCTTGCCAGCCTTGCGCCTCGCCGCACTGGTAGTTGCTATTTCGTTTTCAGTGACAGTTTTTATTGCACCCTCAAGCGGCTTGAATCCTTCTTTGGTTAGGAGTTGCCCTTTGAGTTTGGCGTTGTTTGCCAACTGCTGCAGCGACTGAGTAACCAGTTTAATATCATCGGTATCAATCTCATCGACATTCTTCTGGGTAAGAACATTCAACTGTCTGACTCTTTCGTTGGGAAGTCTTAGAGCCGCTTCTGTATCGGCATCTAAAGTTTCAAGACCGCCTGCCAATTCAGAGGACAGTCTCTGAGTTACCTGCTGTAAGGATTTCAAGTCTGCGCCTAATAGTTGTTCTCGTCCACGGCGAGCCTTGACATCTAATTCGCCGAATGTTTTTACCCCTTCAATGGGTTGCTTAGAGATTTTCTTCGTACTTATCTCGTCGATAATATCTATCATCTTCTCTCGCTGTGGAGATGGTATCTTGCCTAATCTGACTTTACCAAGTCGGTTATCAGATTCCAGTTTCTTGATAGTAGAACGCAAATCACCTACTGCAAGTTTACGGTCGAACTTCTCAACTCCGGCCTCGACCTCATCCATAAGTTTCCTGACACCCTTAATAGTCTTGACGGCATTGGCACGCTTAATAAAGCCAGCCCTCAACTCTCTGGGAATAGCAGTAATCATAGAGATGGCATCATTGCGTAGGAACTCTTTGAATTCAGTCGCTTGGCGTATCTTGGCTATCTTAGCTTTTGCACCCTCGATAGTCTTTTCAAGCCTTACGCCCGCACGTTCTTTCATCTTGGCAAGAGCCTCTTCCTTTTTCGCAATCTCTACTGCGGTCGCCTTGGCGAGAGCAACCTTCTTATCTGCTTGTTGCTGTTTCAGTTGCGTCTTTAGCGTAGCTATCTTCTTTTCGGACGACTGGATTGACCTTCTTACTTTCGGGTCAACTATTATCTTGGTCGCAGGAGTTTCCGGCCCGCCTTTGAATGTTATACCAAATGGCCCCGCCTCTTCAGGTGATACTATCTTGGCAGGTATCACAGCAGCGACTTTCGGAGCTTTAGTTGTTAATGCTTTAGCGGCAGCGAGAGCGGCGGCTTCTTTCTTGACTACTGCTTTAACCACTTTCTTGACAGGTTCTATTTCAGCAGCACCAATACGGAAACCAGCAGGAGTAATTCTTCTGGCAGGTGCGATAGGTGGTTTAATCTCTAACGCAAGCAATTCGTTTGCTTCGGCTACCTTTAATATCTCCACCCATTCCTGTTGACTTACCTGTGGAATTTCTTTGTGAAGTTTTGCGGCTCGTAATTGTCTGGGGACACCCTTTACTAACGCTATTGCCTTCGATAAAACAGCAGCAGTCAACGCAGCTATCCCTGTAGTTACTACAACAGATTTTATTCTATCCTCAAGCGTCTCTCCAACTTCAGGAGCTTTCAATATCTCTAATAAGCCTGCCCTTGCACCTACGCCTATAGCAGCCTTGGCTGTTTTAGATAACCCGGAAAAGACTCTCAATTTGGAAGGGTCGGGCAATAGAACAAACTTTATTAACTCAGCAGAAACGCCACCTGATTCAAGTGCTATTCGTGTCATTATCTTAGGGTCTTCAGTAGCTATCATCTCTCTCATTCTTGCTACTGTGCGGATATAGATAGACTCAGAACCTTTAGGTAAATCAAGTAATGCCTCGGCAGGACTCAATCCTTTACGAGACACAAACTCTGGAAGGTTTCCCGCAAGAGTATTAAAGAAGTCGGTTCCTAAGAGTATTGTTAAAGGTCTGTCGCCAACAAACTTTATAACTTCCGGTAATAGTTCCTTTATCTTTATCTCGTCCTCAACTGCTCTTAGCATTCCTTCGTCGAAGTCGAGAGGATTACTTCCTATCGTACTCCTGATTGTCTTTAGGTCTTCGATTGAAGTAGCCTTAATAATATCAGTCATCTCAGGTTTTATTGTTATCGCCCTGGCTGGCTCGTCAGGGTCAGTAATCTCCATATCTATAGGTACTAATGCTTCAAGAGGGTCTTTGCTTTTCGGTCTCTCTATGCCTAAAAAGTCTTTCGTTGCCGTAACTTGCTGCCTGCCTTCCAATCTTATCTGTTCGGAAAGAGTTGGTACTTTAACACCGCCGACAATTCCCATCTGGTCTAATACGTGTCTCGGTAGTTTCTGTCCTGCGGAACGCCACCAACTATCCAATCTTCTCTGCTGCTCGAATACGTCGGGAGGTATGAGGTCATTTACTCCAATAGAGTTCTGTAATTCCTTATTAGCTTGCTCAACCCTATCAGAAGTCCATGCCGCCCTGTTAAGTTTGTCCTGAACGCCGATTGGTTTTATCCAAGACAGGCTGGGCGGAGGTGCGAGCGTAAGCGTTGACTCGCCCAAAAATGTATTCAATTGTGCTTCGGTTGTCGTCATCTTATGATTGAGTCCAGCATCCTCTTTATAACTTCAATGCCTATATTCTTTTTCTTGCCAGTACCCTTCTTTATTGTTTCACCTTCTTTGGTGAATATCCCTAGTTCTATGGCTTCATCCATAATCCTTTGAGCTTCTGCCGTTTTGCCTTGTTCTCTCAGGGAAGTCATTAATTTAGTGATACTTTCTTGTTGCTCTTTGAGAGTCTTAGCTAATCTTAACGACCTCGCACTTGCGGCGTTAAGTTGTTGTACTTCAGATAAAGTATATCTTCTTATCAAATTATCTACTTGAGCATCCAATTCTTTTTTGTCGAATTCGCCCTCTCTGAATGCATCGTTAAGTTCTATAACTGCTGTATTGGCAAAGTCCTTTAATATTTCTGCCGCAACGTCATCGCCGAAGAAGTTAGGTTGCTTCTCTATGGCATCCCTAAGTTGCTTTTCTCTTTCGCCTAATATCTCATTCTGTCTCACCAACTCTACTCTCTTTGCAGTTTCTCCGGCTGCGAATATATCATTTATGAATCCCTTTCCATCTGTCCCATTTACTCCCTCAATCTTTGATATGACTTGATATACTTCCAATCCCCTATCTACCGTCATCGAGCCTGTCTTAACAGCATTTATGACTCTCAATGCCTTTATTCTGGTAGAATCAGATGTGACAATATCTTCGCCGTCAGGTTCTTTAATTGCTGAATTCCAGGTTGTGTAAAATGTCTTTATCTTATCAACTGCCTTTATCGCATCTTCATTGGATATGGTCGGGTCAGATAGTATGAGTCTTGCAAATTGCTCTATATCAGCCTCGGAACCTAACTGGACTATCTGTGAATAACTTGTCTCTACAGCGGCATTGGCCGCATTAACAGAATTTACATCCCTCTGGTTTACCCTTGCCCTCTCAATAGTATTTATATTAGATAGTCTTGCCTGTTTCTCTGTAGGAGTAAACGCCTCAGTTGAATTGGTCAGATTCTTAGCATCTTCATATCTTCCAACATTTACAAGAGAATCTATAAGTATTCTATCTCTCGCTCTCGCCATTTCTCCCGGAGACCAATATGGTGCCATGCCCTCCTCTATAATGCTCAGTGTTGGGTCTTTGAGTATCTCCTCTAATGGAACTCCGGCACCAGCTAATACCTGAAACTTATTAGAATATTGCCTCATTGTATCGGCCTGACCAAACTCAACTTCCTTTCTCCATACTATTCCCTCAATCTGGCGTAACGTTGTTTGCTTGTTAGTTTTAGAAAAATTGTCAAACAACTGCCCTGCATTCGGACTCATTTTGCTTATAGATAATCCTACTTGAGTATCTAAGTCTGCTTCGGTCTGCTTTCGGAACTCAGGAAATTGCTCTATACTTGTAAACGTCGTCCTTCTCGCCTCATCTATTCTGTCGGCAACAAATTTATCGTAATCACCATTAGCACTCGCAAGAGAGGCGTCGTCACGTATTTTCTGCTTATCCAGTTCTACCTTTAGTAGAGCTTGCCCTATATCACTCACGCCCCTGCCAATGGCCTGCAAGCCCTGTCCTATCGCTCCTGCGCCTATATCGGCAGCACCAACAGGAAGCGGTGCTTTGCCTACCGGCTGTGGTGTAATTTTCGCACGAAATTTTGGAATCGGTGGCATCTTATGTTTCCTTTAACTGTTGTCCTGCAAGTCCGGCAGCGCCTATGCCTGAAGCAGCTATTCCACCTGCCGTCAATAAACTGCCTCGCCTGATATTCCTGCCTCTCGCCCTTGCCGACTTTCCTGCAAATCTCGCCGCAAAAGCCTGAGACTCAGCGAATTCACCGCGCAGAAAGCCTTGCTTCAATATCGCTAATCTATCTGCTTCAAGTTCCTGCGCGGTTTCTTCGAGTAATAACGCGGGTGTTCCGGTAGCAAGAACGCCGCCCCTTGCTATCGCCACTCTCTGTGTGCCTTTGAACGCCTTGGCTTCTCTACCGAACTTTCTTGCCTCATCCTGGGCGGCGGCGCGAACCTCTTCGGCCTCTTTAATCTTCTGAGCGGCGTTGAAGTTTAGTATGTCCTGCTCGGACTTCGATTGAGCTTCGGCGGCGCGGCCTTGCTGGACTGCACCAACGGTTCCTGCTACAGCGCCTACGATAAGGGCTATTTCAACTCCAGTGGCCATATACAATCTTTGTGCTTCACATAGTATTAAATCAAACATTATATATCTTTCCGTACATAATCGCATCTACGCCATCACTTGTATAAGCTTTAGCCAATCCTTCTACTTTGAAACCGAGATGAGCAAATAACGTATGGCACTCAGGAAAGTCCACTCTACCATACGACTGTAAGCGACGAATCTTGTGGTCTTTAATCAATTTCTTCAATCCTTTACGGATACACTTGTAACTCTCTTTTACATGATTATCTATAAATGGCGTAATCATCAACCATACATCGCCTACGCCCTCCCACATAATATCAATACCCGCTACACATTCAGGCTGGCCATCTATCCAGCCAGTTACGCACATACCGGATTCTTCACGCTCTTTGGCTGCTTTGTATGTTTCTTCATTAGTATCAAATCGCAAATTACGCTCTTTTAATCCATGAGTCATAACCCACAGCATATCTTCAGCTTTCATTGGTCTTACATCTATCATGTCAGTAGTGTACTTCCCCTTGCCTTTTTCTTTTCTTCATTATCTTTTAATGCCCCTCTGCCAAAAAGCGTTCCGACAGGTCTGCGTATTCGGCCTTGCTCTTCGAGAGGTTTACTTAATAACGACCCTCTACTTGGCTCTATTTTACCTCTCGCAACATCTATAGCTTTCTGCGGAGTTGTTATGTTACTTGGAAGTACATTCGTCTTCCTTGGTATAGCAGTTATATTCCTAAAAGCATTATTTACTAATCCACCCATATTAATCTGGCTCCACTTGAACGTCTAAGGACAACGCTAATACTGTCATTGGTACAGGGTCGGTCTGTCTTACAATGACAGTGCCGCTCTTGTCATACTCGCCTTCAAAGTCCATTTCTATATCGTCGGTAGTCAATGGGAATTCGGCGGAACTCTCACCCGCCTTACGGTAAACTATCGGATTAAGGTTATCTGTAGAACTGCCCCATTCGCCACGCATCGTCTTAAAGAGACTCAAGACCCCTTCAAGTATATGATAGGTAGCCGAACGGCCTTGATTCTCTATATTCAGTTTCATTGGCTTTAGTGTAGAAGTGTATCCGAGTCCTATCTGTACCGTAGAGGCTGTAGTCGTTACTCCATTTAGTTTCAAAGTTATATCGCCACTGCCATCTACTACCGCTTCATCGAATACCACACCATCGGCATAAACCTGAACAGTCTCGGCTATGAGATGGTCTAATCCTGTCGTTATCGAGGAAGTTGCTGTAGAGTCGTAAGTAAAGCCCGAATCGACAAAGAAAGCGTCATCCTCGTCTGCACCCCAATTCCTCGGTTTGAACCTTTCCACGTATCTAACTGTACCGCTATTTATAGTTCTTTTGACTGTTACCCAGACCTCATCTTCGCTTCTCTCACCACCGTATATCACCGCTACGGACTCGAAAGACGAATCGGCATCACCGTCAACAGTAACAAGACGACTCCATGCGAATACCTTTTGCTCGCGTTCGTAAGACATTATCGCCATCTGGCCGTCGTTTCTCACACACCACAGAATCGGATCGGGAGTTCTCTGGTATGCCATATCCACTACGCCGTCAGTCTTAGCCTCGCCCATGATATGCTCTGCGAATACTGTCAGGTCGTCGGCTTTGTAAGAATCGGAATTGAAATCAAACAGTAGTTCCCGTATCTTCTTACCGCCTCGCTCTGCAAAGAGTACAGCCTGATTTATCATTATCGCCGCTACATCCTCAGAGCCTTTAGTAGTCTGGAGTCTCGCGCGAACGTTCGTAGGTGTAAGAGCTTCATCTACCTTAGATGCACCGAGTAAGTGCGCACCGCCTACCGTTCCTATGACAAGTGCTTCTCTGGGTATAACCCACCGTATCCGGTTCTGTTGGCCTGTGCCTACTAATGTGAAGATGATGGAAGAGTTGTCGTCAGTACCACCTGAATAGTCCGTAAAATCGCCGGAAGCACTGCCCCATGTAGTTAAAGGCCCAGACACACTACCTACGAAAGTCAGTCTTTCCTCTGCGCTTATCGTAACGTCGATAGGCCATCCTCTGAAGTTACTGAAACTTCCTTCTGAGAAGCGATGAGTTTTATCTGTTGAGCCGAGAGTCTTGAGTACTATTGCGGTTGCACTTTGCGGAGTAGCTACTTGTATTATTTCAACTATTCCTACATGAGAGGTGTCCCTCACAGATATTTGAATACTTGCATCTCCAGTACCATCGCCGTTAGTCACTCTCGCTCGATAAGTTGCATCTGCAAACTCTTCCGTACCTGAAGTTACAATGTTCTTATTTGCCAAACTTGTTACAGTAACTATTGTTTCTTTGGTTGTGAAGGAGTCGTAACTTCTCTCTAAAACGATAGTTGAAGGGCCACCTGTTCCCCATGTCCCATTAGTTGTAAAATCCCAGGTAATTCCTTTTGGAACTGCAAGTGCAGTAGTAGCAGCATCAACTGTTGTGGAATCAATCGTTTCTCCTATACTTGGCGTACCCGTAGCATGAACAAGTTTGAATAATGCTCCGGTTTGTGATTTAGATGTAGCAGAATTACCGCTTGGCCTATGTCCTGCCGTTGTCCCTAATACGAATGGCGAATGACCAACTGCTGTTAAGGTAACTTGACCAACTAAAGCAGAAGACGTTATTGTCTTTGCGGTATCATCGTTTTCATCACGAAATGGCCCCGTTGTAATATCTGATTCCTCCAGAAACCATGCAGAATCATCAAATCTTGATAATCTTCTCTGTTCATAAGAGGGATGAGTAATGAATAAAACATCTGCTGATGTCTCAAATTTTAACGTAGGTATATCAGCAGTAAGATAAGGAGTGGTTATGCTATAAGCAGTAGTAGAATCAACTCCTTTCAATGCCGCTATTTCCGCAGGCGTCAGTTCTTTATTAAAAATCGCTATATTATCTACATCGCCAACCCATTTATCTGCAAATGCCACTCCTACTGCACCTATTAAAACATCAGCACCTAAATTTTCCATTGCAGTGTAGTTTGCTATAGTTGCGATACTGGTAGGTATTAAAGACCAATCTACGTAAAATTTTATATCGTCCTGACGAAACTCTGATGCAGCGCCTGTACCACCCGCCCCATTATATGTAACGACTATAAAATGCCAACCATCTGATATAGAAGTCCCCGAAAAGACAGTGTAGCTCCCGCCGGTACTCTCATCGAAAAGAGTCATCCTCAGTGTGTCATCATTGAATATTTGCAATTTCCATTCAGAATTTATCCCTTGGTCATCTTTTGCTATAATAGTCTGCCTTCCACCATCAGTTTCGTACCGCACCCATATAGCAATAGTAAATGGAGAATCATTCGTGCCATCTCCAAAAGAAAAGTCATCATGGTCTGTAACCGTAATATATGCTGCATCACCTAAATCAAGGGCCGTATTCGCATTACCAGCAGCATCAGTAGTAGTTAATGTATCTGTATTTGCCGAAGCGGCACCGTTATGAGTTGCCCCGTCAGCATCAACTACAACTGTATCACTGAGATTATCATCACATTTCCAATGAGCGACAATAAACGAGGATAATGCACTCAAATCTTCTGTACCAAAAGGCTTGAAAACAGGCGATGGACTTGCCCCTCCTGTAAAGAACTGCAATCTCTGATTCTCAAATAATAAGATATAGGTATCGTCAACTGAATGCTCGAATCCTACGACTCTGCCCTTTGCCGAATTTGACTTCTGGGTGGCAACGTATTCGAGGCCGGGACGTCTTTCCACTGCTCCATAAATTGTTGCGATAAAATTTTCGAGAGTTCTGCATCCAAACGCATATTTTTCCTGCTCTATCCTACTATCCATCTTGCTTGACAATTCACCGGCATTGAAGGATACGATGTTTTTTGAGATTTTTGCCATTTTTAGGTTGAACTCCCACAAAGAAGAGGTATAGTATGTTTAGCTAATGGGAACGCAGTAATTCCCTGAATATTAAAGGCAGTTAGTAGGCGTTGAACACTTAACTGTGTTCTCATTAGCTCGCTGAAAGCTGCCTTAATTTTATGGAGTTTGTTATGCCTAAAGGTGTTTACGTAAGAATGAAACATCAGTCCGCAGAAACTCGCAGAAAAAGAGGATTGAAAGTTAGTGGCGAAAACAATGGAAATTGGAAAGGTGGCCGATACAGCGCTCGTGGATACATTCGCGTTCTTTGCCCAATCCATCCATTTTCTAAGGCTGATGGATATATCTACGAGCATCATCTTGTAATGGAAGAACAACTTGGTCGCTATCTTACGCCAAAAGAAGTTGTTCACCACATCAATAATATACATGATGATAATCGTCCTGAAAATCTCAAATTGTTTTCTACAACTGCTAACCATACAAAACACCATCACACATTAGGTACATTTGATATGTTAAAAAAGCATTTATGACTTTATTTACTTTAGGCATTTACACTCCATACCGCCACCTCGTTTGTTCGTAGAAGTCTTTAACTTGAGCAGCAGTCCTCGCTGTAGTATAGATACGGACATCATCTATCTGGCCGTTGGCATATTTTGTGTCGTATCTACCTATGTAAACTGGTGCGGTGAGGTTTTCTACTGCTACAAACAAACCAGGATTGCTTTCGCTATCAGCATCATCAACTCGCAAACCATTCAGATATATTTTAATTCCAGAACTTAAAGTACCTCCATCATAA
>LAZR01000257.1_pt1 | contig 51179 bp, 54 predicted proteins | sample 329461 | NCBI WGS metagenome assembly LAZR01 (sample SAMN03002196, study PRJNA259156) | marine sediment metagenome | biome: sea floor; feature: Hydrothermal impacted sediments; material: marine sediment; isolation source: Loki non-amplified sample from Loki's castle hydrothermal vent sediment ...
AATATATCCTAATCCAATTGGAAAGAAATATTTCTGTGGTAAATATGGTCTTAAGCAAAAATTTATAAGTAAAATTTTAGTTTTAATTTTTTCTTCTTTCAACTTCTTCTTCAACTTCTTCCTTAGAAATAACTTCTAATATCTTAAACGCTGGTATTGTCATTTTTATTTTCTTCTTTTTCAGTAAGTTTTTTTAATTGATATTTATAAAAATTTATATCGTCTTCGATAAATTCCGTCATACTTTTACTCCTACCATTATCATCCTCATTTGGATCAACACACTTAATCGCCCACAGGCCTTTTTCAATTTCTTGTTTATAAAATTTGTTTAAAATTTCTTTAAACCTTATTGTTACAACTTCACACCTTTTGAAATTGTTTAGATGACATAAGTGGCTATTTCAATTCTTTAGTAGCCAATTCGATATATGCACGCATAGCTTTTTTTTTGCTCATATTCTTAGCTTGAAATAGAGCATTTGCCTTAAAGGCGTTAATTAGAGGGGTTTTACTGCCGGGGTTATCAAAATTTGAATTCGCTATTTTATAATAAGCGTACAATTTTAAAAGTATATCTGCAGGAATTGGTTCGGTAAAGTTATTTACCAAAGTAACAGTCTCCTCAAATTCAATATGTAATTTCGTCTTTTTCATTTGGGTCAACAAAAGTAGCTATGCATGTTTCGGCACCTTTTACCTTTTGGTTCAGTTTTACGTTAATCTGACAATCTAAAGGTAAGAACAAGTCTACTCTAGAACCAAATTTTATAAAACCTGCATCATCGCCCTGTTGTACACTTTCCCCTTTTTCAGCATAATTTACGATACGTCTTGCTAAAGCGCCTGCAATTTGCCTGTATAAAATTTCGCCGAATTTAGGAGTTTTTATTACTACGGTAGTTCTTTCGTTTTCTTCGCTAGACTTTGGGTGCCAGGCAACTAAATATTTGCCCGGGTGGTATTTTGAAAAAGTAATACTACCACTAGCAGGATATCTAGTAACATGTACATTTACAGGAGACATAAATATTGAAACTTGTTTTCTCTTGTCTTTAAAAAATTCTTTTTCGAAAACTTCTTCTATTACGACCACTTTACCGTCAACAGGAGCCAAAATTTCATTGAAAGTTTTAATGGCTACCCTCTTAGGGTTTCTAAAAAATTGTAGAATAATTATTAAGACAATTAAGCCCAATAACTGGACAACTAATTTTAGCCAGGCTATATCAATGAAAAAATGGGCTAGAAGAACACTAGCGCCTATAATTATAAAAGAAAACAATATTATTTTTTGTCCCTCCCTATGAAACATAACTGAAAATATTTAAAGTTAAATAAGCAAACGGTGCTGCAAATACCAAACTATCTAAACGGTCTAGCATGCCACCATGTCCTGGTAATATAGCGCCACTATCTTTAACACCTGCCGCTCTTTTTAATTTTGATTCTATTAAATCACCTAAACTTCCCGCAACGACAATAACTGTTGCCAGTATCATCCATTGTATTGGACTAATCAAGGCTTCAAAGGTAGCCATTAAATACGCAGCTGCCAGTGCAAATATAAAACCTCCTAAGGTACCTTCAATTGTTTTTTTAGGAGAAACAGAAGGAAATAATTTAGTTCGTCCTATGCTTTTACCGACTAAATATGCAAATGAGTCATTAACCCAAATTAGGATAAAAATTCCCATTATTAATAATTTTGCAAAAGCATCATTCTTATAAGGTATCATTGTAAGGAAAATACATCCTCCGCCAATATAAAATAGACCTACAATAAATTTTTGTGCGGTATTGAATTTTATAGGTTTCTTGCTGAATAGATTGACAAGAAGGTAGATGTCGACAACTATGGTTATCAACATTAATATATTAATTAGTTGTTGATCTTTTACTAAATAAATGAATGCCCACCATATGGCCAAATAAGCGGCAAAAATGTGATATCCTTTTAAATGTACTAGCTTTTTATACTCATATAGGCAAGCAAGCCCAAAAGTCATGAATAAGAAATCGAACGCATCAGAACTTAAGAATACTGCGGACAATAATAAAATTATATAGACAGCCCCTGTTAATGACCTTCGTAAAATTTCTTTCATACTATAAATCTTCCAGTAGTAAAAGATAAAGATTTTTAGTGCTACTACCATAAGTTAGAAAATCATCTGAATTTTCTGCGGTAGCTTTAAAGTGTTTTAAGGTAGTTATGTTGGCCGGAATTTTTTGACCATATTTTTTTTTGATGGTCTTTAAACCCTCACCTATAGACTCCACCAGTTGACTAGTTGTAGCGAATACAACTACATTACTAGGTAGCTCATTTACTTTTTTCTCGTGTAACTGATTTGAGCAAACTAAAATGCTTCCGTTTTGTGCGATTAAATGCTCACAAGTGGTAAAGAATACTTCACTCTGTTTAACATTGTTAGTAAAAGTAATAGGTTCTTTTGAAAATTTTTGGGCTAGCCTTTCATTTAAAACAAAGAAAGGCTCACTTTCCCAATTATTTTCGGCAACAATGTTTTCTATTGCCCTAGAAACTTCTACATCAGAATCACAATAGATAAACTTACCTCCATTTTGCTTAAAATGAATAGTAAATTTTTCATCAACAGGGATATTTAAATCTGGCATATGGTCACCTCGCGTTTCCGCAGTTTCTTTCGAAACCTTCTTTTTGCCACCACCAAATAAAATATCTAAAAACCCCATTTACGTTGTTGAAATAATTGCTAATCTAAAGTACTGCAATTTTAGTTATTCTCTGTAATTTCTTGCTCTTCCGTTTTTGAATCTGAGTCTTTTAACTTTTCTAGATTTTTTTTATTTTCTAAGGCAAGGATATCTTTTTCAAAATTTCTTACGCCAAATATTTTTTCTAAATCTTCTTTAAAGATAACTTCTTTCTCTAATAATCGTTCGGCCAAAGTCGTTAATTTGTCCTTGTTGTCCGTAAGAACTTTAATGGCTCTTTGATATTGCTCTTCTATAATCTTAGATATTTCACCATCAATTTTTCGAGCAGTATCTTCACTATAAGGTTTTGAAAAACCATAAGAATCTTGCCCAGCAGAATCATAATAGGTTATGTTTCCTATTTCATCATTAAGACCATAGATAGTTACCATTGCACGAGCTTGCTTGGTTACTTTTTCCAAATCACTTAATGCACCAGTAGATATTTTATTGAAAATAACTTTTTCAGCAGCTCTACCACCCATTGTTGCACACATTTCGTCCAACATTTGTTCTGGTCTTACAATTAAGCGCTCTTCTGGCAAATACCAAGCTGCACCTAATGACTGTCCTCTTGGTACTATTGTTACTTTAACTAATGGAGCAGCATGCTCTAACATCCAACTTGTAGTTGCATGACCGGCTTCATGATAAGCTATAGTTTCTTTCTCACCAGGAGTTATTATTTTATTTTTCTTTTCTAGACCACCAACTATTCTGTCAACAGCATCTAAGAAATCTTGTTTTGAAACAGCTTTTTTCTCTTTTCTAGCAGCGATTAAGGCTGCTTCATTACAAACATTAGCAATATCAGCACCAGAGAAACCTGGTGTTTGTCTCGCTAAAAATTCAAGATCTAATGCCTCTGATGTTTTAATAGGTCTTAGGTGAACTTCAAAAATTTCTTTACGTTCACGAATGTCTGGTAAATCAACATAAATCTGTCTATCAAATCTACCTGCACGCATTAAAGCTTTATCCAATACATCTGCACGGTTGGTTGCTGCTAATACAATAACATTTGTATTGGTTCCAAAACCATCCATTTCAGTTAATAACTGATTCAATGTATTTTCACGTTCATCGTTAGAGCCTGTAAAATTATTTTTACCTCTAGCTCTACCAATAGCATCAATTTCATCAATGAATATAATAGCTGGAGATTTATCTTTGGCTTGTTTAAACAAGTCACGAACTCTAGAAGCACCAACACCAACAAACATTTCTACGAAATCTGATCCAGATAATGAAAAGAAAGGCACTTTAGCTTCACCTGCAACAGCTTTGGCTAAAAGAGTCTTACCAGTACCTGGAGGACCTACTAATAATGCACCTTTAGGAATTTTACCACCTAAAGATGTATATTTATCTGGGTTTCTTAAGAAATCCACAATCTCTTCAACTTCTTCTTTTGCACCTTCTAAACCGGCAACATCTTTAAAAGATGTTCTAGTATCTGTTTTTTCGTCAAATAACTTGGCTTTAGATTTACCAATATTAAATATTTGACCTCCAGCGCCGCCGCCGCCGCCGCCAGACATTCTACGCATAAGATATATCCAAATACCAATAATTAAAACAAATGGTAGTAAGGATAGTAAGAAATCTAAAATGGCTGTAGATTCTTTACCAAATTCAATAATGGTATCTAAATTATTTTCTTTTTTAATCTCTGTTATTTCATTTTGAAATATTTGAAGATCACCATAATCTAAGGTGTACTGTGGTACATTGCCTGAAGCTGGAAGAAACGATTTTTCGTTAACATCTTTATGAACTTCTTTCGCAATGGCTTCATCGGTTAAAAAAACCTTTGCTTGATTTGTGTTAGTAATGATTAAAACCTTTTTAACATCACCGTTTCTCAAATACTGTTGTAACTCTGAAGTAGTCGTTTTTTGTGTACTAGCTAAATCATCACTATTGAATAATTGAAATCCAATAAGTAATACTGCTACTAATCCATAAATCCACCAAGAACTAAACTTTGGTTTCTTCGGATTTGTCTTGTTTTCTTTTGCCATTATATTTTTTTATTAATTTACGCTACTTTCTATTGTTGTGAATTTCGCATCTCCCCACAGACCTTCAATGTCGTAAAATTCTCGAACTTGCTTTTGGAATACATGAACTACTACATTTACATAGTCCATTAATACCCATTCGGCATTGTCCTCACCCTCTACGTGCCAAGGTTTGTCTTGAATCGCTTTACTTACTGTTTTTTGGATAGAACCTACGATCGCATTTACATGCGTATTGGAAGTACCGTTACAAATTATGAAGTAATCACAAACTGTATTCTCAATTTCTCTTAAGTCTAAAAGATTGATGTTGTGACCCTTTACTTCGTCAATTCCCTGTATTATTAATGCAATTAACTCATCGTTGCTAAATTTACTTTCCTGCATTCAAAAATTTTAATTTTTACAAAGTTATTATTTTTTTGTTCTTTTAGGTCTAGTTTTTAACAATACATTAAAGATTCACAATAAGTACTGTAAATGCAAATAATCAAACTTGATGCCACGGGGTCTACAAATACTCATTTAAAAGAATTATTACAGCAAAAAGAATTAGAAGACTTTACTATTGTTACTACCCAAAATCAGACCTTAGGTAGAGGTCAATTAAATGCTAAGTGGGAATCGGAACCTTATAAAAATCTAGCAATCAGCTTATTGAAAAAGGATTTGGACGTGCCTATCAATAAGTTGTTTTTGGTAAGTATGACCGTTTCTTTGGCTATAATTGATAGTTTAAATGACTTAAGAGTTCCCGATTTGTCTATAAAATGGCCTAACGACATTCTGTCAGGTAAATCTAAAATAGGCGGTATATTAATTGAAAATATTATTTCTGGCTCACAAATTAAAAGAAGTATAATCGGTTTTGGACTAAATGTTAACCAAACTACTTTTAAAAATGCTCCACATGCATCCTCTTTAAAATTAATTATTGGTCACGATTTTGATTTGGATTCTGTATTTTATTCATTGATTGAAAAATTACATGAACAACTAAATAGACCAATGGCTTCTTTAGAAAAAGAACTATTTGAACAGTATCATTCTAGAATGTTTAGAAAAGGAGAGTATTGTAGCTTTATGCTGCCTGATGAAAAATTAATTACAGGCGTAATAGTTGGTGTTACCATCAACGGCATGTTGATGGTAACACTAAAAGATGGTAAAATTCATGAATTTGGATTAAAAGAAATCCAGCTTCAGTATTAAATTTTTTCCAAATTTGTAGAAAGGGTGTTAACGAAATTCGTGATAGGCTTTTTTATCATCATTGCCATCATAGCATTGAATTCGCCTGTAAAACTTAAAACTACTTCACTTTTATCGCTTTCTACTTCCTCAATATTTGCAGTTAGTGTAAACGGTAATTTTTCGCTAGCAGCGCCTAAAACAAGTTGGGTGAACGGAGTTTGGTCTTTTTTCTCCAATACTATTTCTGGCATACCTTTTAAAGCAAAAAGAAATCTATTCTCGTTTAAAACTTCAAATTTGTCAATATTTTCAGGCATTAACTGTCTAAAGTTAGCTAAATCGTTTAAAAACTTAAAAGTATCTTCTTTACTTTTAGATACGTGTGCTTTTGGTGTTTCTATAAGCATAATTATTTATTTGTCCATTGAGAAGGATCTTTCCTCCACTCCATTAATGTTAATAACTGCTCGTCTTTTACATAGCCGGTATCTGAAGCTTGTTCAATTAAATACTCATAACTACTTAAGGTGTGCAATTCTGTATTTTTCTCCTTAAAATTATTGGTGGCAGTTTCAAAACCATAAGTAAATACAGCCAACATGCCTTTTACATTAGCATCTATAGCCCTTAAAGCATCAACAGCATTTAAACTACTCTTGCCTGTACTTATCAAGTCTTCTATAACAACCACTGTTTGGTTTGCTTCAAGATGACCCTCAATTTGATTTTGTCGACCATGAGATTTAGGTTCAGGTCTAACATAAACAAATGGTAGATTAAGTTTGTCGGCGACCAACGCGCCTATTCCTATTGCTCCAGTAGCTACACCAACAATGCAATCTGGCTTGCCATATAATTGTTCTACCTGCTTTGCCATTTCATCTCGAATGTAGTTTCGAATGATTGGATAAGAAAGTAAAATTCTGTTATCGCAATATATTGGAGATTTCCAACCGGAAGCCCATGTAAAAGGATTTTCCGGTTTCAATTTTATTGCATTAATTTGCAGGAGAAGCTCTGCTGTTTTTTTTGCAGTGTTTTTGTCTAAAACCATGACGCAAATGTATAAAGTTTTTGTTAATGAATTGCCTTTGATTTTAACAAATAAACTCTCTGATACTACAAACGGAGAGTATTTTTCGCTAAAAAAGGAATCTGTACAAGAGGCAATAAGTTCTTTGAAGAAGGGGAAGTTGGAAGAAGCGTTCATTTACCACCCAAACGGCAGTGAGATTTTAGATAAGTTTACTAAAGAAATTCCTTTGGTTAGTGCCGCCGGCGGTGTAGTTACGAATAAAGAAGGAAAAGTCCTTTTTATTTATAGAAATGACAAATGGGATTTACCTAAGGGAAAGCTAGATAAAGGCGAAACTATAGAGGAATGTGCTATTCGTGAGGTTGAGGAAGAAACGGGAGTAACGGGTCTTAAAATCGATAATTACCTGCAAACTACTTACCATGTTTTTAAGCATAACGGGATTAATAAACTTAAGCAAGTTCATTGGTATGCAATGAGTACTGAATTTGATGGTAAATTAAAACCAGAAAAAAAGGAGGGCATTTTTAAAGTTAAATGGAAAGGTCCAGCTAAGATTAAGAAAGCCCTGCAAAATTCATATATAAATATTAAAATTTTATTTCACGAAGCTTAGTCTTAATTCATGATTCTAAAGACAGGGTATTGTAAATGAGCTTCCTCGTATAAAGAACTTCGTTTAAAGAGCCAGTCTAGCTGTTGATACCAGTTATCATTAAGATCTGAATTCAGTTTCTTTTCATTTTCAAATTCTTTTTTTAAAATAGAATCGTTTTTCAGCATTTCAAGAGCTGTGTCTTCAAAAACATAAGGGGAGAAACCTTCTTTTTGTTGAAGTATGGTGTCAAAGAAATTCCAGTTAAAAAACGAATCTATTGTAGATGGTTCTAAAGTTTCTAAGAGATATCTAAAACCTGGTTGGTTTGTAGGTATTATAATATCTCCTGTCTTAAACTCTTTTGAGATATTTTTTGAATTTATGGATGTGTTGTAATGAGGGTAATGACCTTCATAAGGTGAACTATACGTGTCGTATTTATCTATTTTATAAGACTCTACATTAATTACGGAGTCTTTCTGAAGTATAGTATAAGTGATCTTATTTATGTCAAGTTTGCTAATTATATTTTGCCACTGCTTCCCAAAAACATATGCTTTTGGAACTCTTACAGAATCTGACGGAGTATAGAAATCTTTATATTCAACCTCTATTTCTATAGGTATGTCTCGGTTATATTTTAGGCGTTTGAAGCCTGTGATTTCACTGGTTATGGTATCTACTTTATATCCTTTAAATAGGTAATTAGAAGCTTTTGTAGAATCTATTTTCCAAGCTGTAATGTAGTATTCTTTATTGTCTACAGATGCAAAAGTAGCGTCTCGCATAGTTCTAATTTCATTTCCATCTTTTTCTGTGATTGCAATCATTTTACGCATGAGTTCGTAGGTGCCATCAACGCGCTTTTCATAAGGTTTTAGCATATGTGTTTCTACCATCATCCCAACAGTATTCCACAATGTGGTATAACCAGTAGAATATCTTGGATGGTCCATAAATTGCTGAAAACCATTTTCAGGCGGGGAATTAAATACATTTACATAAGGTGTAATATCCCATCCGGAATTGGAAAGTGAATCTTGTAATTGAGGCATTAATGCTGTATGAACATAGTCTCCTAATTCCCCACCAAGTTTGTTATGTTGTGTGAAAAGGTGTGTTAGTGTATATTGGTAATCGGCACCATTACTAACATGGTTGTCAATAAATACATCAGGATTTATAAGATGAAATATTTCAGCAAAGGTTGCTGCGTTTTTGGTGTCAGTTTTGATAAAATCCCTGTTAAGATCATAATTTTTAGCATTACCTCTAAAACCATATTCAACAGGTCCGTTCTGGTTGGCTCTAGAAGTACTATTTCTGTTTAATGCGCCACCAATATTGTAAATTGGTATTGTAGAAATAATAGTTTCTTTAGGGGTGTCTATTTCATTACTTGCTAAATCACGAAAAAGCAACATGGTAGCATCTATTCCATCACTTTCACCAGGGTGAATACCATTATTAATGAGCATCATGGTATTATCCTTGCTTAATTTTTTAAAATCAAAATCACCTTTTGCACTATAGGTTACTACATGAAGTGGTTTGCCACTGTCTGTAGATCCAATAGTCTGTATGTTAATTGTAGAAAACTCTTTGGACAGTTTTATGTAAAAGTCAATTACTTGATCATAAGTGGCAGTTTCTGTCTTGTCGGATATTTCAAAGGGAGTGGGGAAATCGGTTTTAGTGTTTTCAACTTTATCTTGACAAGAGACTAGTAGAAGAACCGATAATAAAAATAATGGCGTTTTCATTTACAAACAATTATAGTGGCTATAGATGCCAGTAATTGATTGTAAAAATAATGATTACTTCAAAGCTTACGATACTTGAGTTATTTCTGTTATTGTATTTCTATCAATGGGCTTTTGATTAAAAGTAATTAAGTGATGACTTTTACTCTTAAAAAATTCCCATTGTTTTTGATCACGAGGATCAATAGAAGAGGTTACTATATTTATTCTTATTCTTTCTTTAATTGGAAGTTCAAGAAAAGCTTCTAAAAACTCCCATCCATCCATAATTGGCATATTAATATCCAAGAATATTATTTGCGGTATTTGATGGTCATTATTAAAAAAATCTGTTAGAGCATCTATGGCAATTTTACCATTGGCATAAGATTCAATTGAATTACATTCAACGCTAGAAGATATTAATTTACGTAGACCGAACACTGTAATAGCGTCGTCATCAATTATAGTGATATCACTAATTTTTTTCATTAAAGAAAATTTTAAATTCTGTTCCTTTTCCTATTTCACTGACTACTTCAACCTTACCGTTCATGGCATCAATTTGATTTTTAGTAAGATATAAACCAATACCTCTGGCATCTTTATGGTCATGAAAGGTTTTATACATACCGAATAATTTTTCACCATATTTTTTTAAGTCTATGCCAAGGCCGTTGTCAGCAATGGTTAGTATAGAATAATCACCTTTCTTTTCGGCGCTAAGTACAACAAGTGATTCTCGTTCAGGATCTCTGTACTTTACAGCGTTTGTGATAAAGTTAGTTAAAATACTGTCTAAATATGCCGGTACAGACTTCACTTTGAAATCTGCCGGAATGTTGTTTTCAATTTTAGCCTTGCTGTTAGAGATAAAGGCCGATAAATTTTGACTCGCATCTAATACCTTATCATTTAAGTTAATTTCCGTGATCTCTATGTTTGTATTTGTGTTAATAGAAACCACTTCATTTAGATTATCTAAAGTTTCTAATAAATTATTTGAAGCTTGAGTTAGCATTTCTATAATATTCTTCTTTTCATCTTCATCCTTTTCACTTTCTAAAAAGTTTAAGAGCATAGAAAAATTTGCGGAATGTGAACGTAGATTATGAGAAACAATATGAGCAAAGTTCAAAAGTTTTTTATTTTGAACCGATGCAATGTTTATAATATTTCTGAGCTCTTTTTCCTTTTCTTTTAATTTGGATATATCTAAACTAATACCCACTAGACCATATGCAATACCTTTATTATTTAGTAATGGTATTTTAGAACTTAGAAAAGAAGTTTGCTTACCATTTAATCTAGTATTTACCGTTTCTTTTCCTATTACTGGTTTTAAAGTTTTCATTACCCTTAAATCTTCAGCTCTAGATTTCTCAGCTGATTCGTAAGGATAAAGTTCAAAGTCCGTTTTACCTAATATTTCTTTTGGATCTTTAACACCTAAATACTCACATTCGGCTTTGTTGATAAGAACCTTTCTAGATTCGGTGTCTTTTATATATACGTTAACTGGTAAATTATCAATTAAAATTCTTAATAGTTTTTCGTTATCAATGGTTTTAATACTAGCTTCTACTTGTTCATGTATATCTTGAAAGGTGCCAATTAAACCAACCATTTCACCTTTATTGTAAATAGGTTTGCCACCAGCCATTACCCATTTTTCTTTACCGGTGTCTGTAATAATTTGCAACTTTAGGTTGCTATAAGCCTTTCCATTGTTTTGGGCTTCAAAAAGCGCCATGGATATTGCATTTCTGCTATGCCCTTCTTTAAAGTAATAGATGGCATTTTCAATATCTGGAGAAAAATGTTCAGGTACTTCATGGATCGCTTTTGTTGTTGAACACCAAAAAAGTTGGTTGTCAACAATGTTATATTCCCACCTACCAATTTTGGTTATTTCAGTTTGCTGTTGTAGTAGTAAATTTTTCTTATTAAGCTCTAGCTCATTGTTAACGGCATCGGTAATATTGCTTAATTGTATAATTGCCCCTATGATATTCTCATCCATGTCATACCATGGTGCATTTGTCCATTCAAACCATAGCTCTTGACCCTTAGCGTCAATAACTTGATGTATGCCCATTGGTTGTGGATTACCATTAAAACAATTGTCTAATACCATTTTCCATTTATGGCTTAATTTCGGAAAAACCGCAAATAAACTTTTTGATTTAGAACTCTCGCCATTTTCATTAAAAATACTCGTCCATGTGTCAGATGTCTGAACAATATTATGATCAGTGTCTATAAAAGCCGTTGGTGTTGGCAATTGTCTAATTATGTACGAGGTATTTGATACTAGGGGAACTTTTATCATACCGATGTAATTTCTTACGAATTTAGATGGATTGCTGTATTTTACTACAAAATTGTTGTGAATGTTATCATTTACGTTGTAAAAGATTCAAAAACCTACTTTATCAATTATTTTCTAGTTTTTATTGAAATGAAACCTAAAAGTGGTTCCTTCGTTAGGTGTGCTTTCTACGGTAATTTTTCCGTTCATAGCATCCATCTGATTTTTGGTGATATAAAGACCAATACCTCTAGAGTCTTTATTTCTATGAAATGTTTTATAAAGACCAAATAACTGCTTTCCATACTTTTCTAAATCGATACCTAAGCCATTATCTTCAATACTAAAAATGGTATAGTTTTTATCTTCTTCGACACTTAGAATAATAATAGGCTTTTTATCATGGCTTCTGTATTTAATTGAATTGGTAATACAATTTGTTAGAATACTATTAAGATAGGCGGGTAGTGCTTTTACTTCAGTGGTTTCTGGAATTTCGTTAATTATTTTTCCATTCGCTTCTTTAAGAAGTCCGGCAATATTTTGTTCAACAACAAATAAGCTTTCATTTAAAGAAAGTGGTTTCTTTTCTTCGTTGACACTAGATTTTACAGCAACAATTTCTCTTAAGCCTTTTATAGTTTCAGATAAATTATCTGATGCACTAAATAACATGTTCATGTACTTGTTACGCTGTATTTTACCAGTTTCGTCATTTAAGAAATTTAGTAATAGCGAAAAATTTGTGGCATGCGTTTTTAGATTATGAGAAACCATATGTGCAAAATTTAATAGTTGCTCATTTTTCTCTCTTGATGAAGCTATGGTGTTTTTTAAGTTTCTCTCTAGTTTAGTTTGCAAGGTTATATTCTCTACGGTGCATAAAACACCCTTAACACCACTTTTACCTTCTATTAAAGTTCCTGTTACTTTTATATTTAAATTATGATTTTTCTGATTTTTATAAGTACACTTTATAGGTTTAAAAGAACCGTGTTCTTTTAATTGGTTTTTTAAATCTTCAATTTTATTTTTGATTTGATCATTAATGAATTTTTTAAAGTTATGACCTAAAAAATGCTCTTTATCAAAACATGTAAGCTTACTGAAGTTTTGATTAACATTTAAAAAATGACCTGTTGTTATATCTATAATTGCCATACCTAAGGGTACTTTTTCAAATAAAGGGTAATCAGATAAAATTTCGTCTATTTTACTTTCCTTCGGTATTGTGCTTTCATTAATGTTTTGAATTGTACCTATTATTCTTGTGCATTTACTCCCTTTAAATTTTGGCCTGCCAATGGTATTTACCCATATAACTTCTCCATCAGATTTTTTTAACTGTAATTTCTCATTCCATGGTTTGCCAGAATTTATTGCTTCGGAAACTAGTTTTTTAATAATTTCTTGAGATTCTTCAATATAGAAATTAATAGAATTTTCTAGTGTAGGTTTGAATTCTGAAGACAGCCCATAAATTTTGTTTACAATCGGTGTCCAATTTAAAGTTTCATTCTGCACATCATAATCCCAACTTCCAATTTTTGCAACAGAACTTTTTTGATTTAAAATAAGTTTCGTCTTATTAAGTTCAATTTCAAGTTCTTGAGTTTTCGAAATTGGTTCTACTTTTATAATGACTCCTATAATATTACCATAACCATCTTTCCATGGGTTTAGGTGCCAAATAGAATTTTTTGAAGAATATTGACAATCTTTGGCATTATATTTAAACTTAATATCGCGTAATCCATCTAAACTATATTTTAAACGGACTTGTAGTTCTTGTGATAATTCAGGAAATAAATCAATAAAATTCTTACCCTCAATATCGTTTAAATCAAGTTGATAATTAGCCTGCCATCTTGGTGACGCACGTATTAGCTTAAAATTTGTGTCAATAATAGCAATAGATGATGGAATTTGATTAATCCAATCTAAAGAAAAGGATGAATTATTTTGTGATTTAAACATAGGTGGACAGAATTTTCCTACTAATTTATAGGAATATTCTATCTTATGAATATAAATTGTTGTGTTTTTGCGAAAAGGTGTGGTTGAAATGGCCTATGTTGTTGTGAGGCCGATGAACTACATCTATTTTCTTACAGAATCGGGTACTAAGCCCGTATAATCACCACCATTGCGAATTACGTCTCTTACAATAGAGGAACTTATGTATGATTTACCCGATGAGGTCAATAAAAACACGGTTTCTATCTCAGATAATTTTCTATTTGTATGGGCAATTGCCTTCTCAAATTCAAAATCTCCAGGGTTTCTTAATCCTCTTAAAATAAAATTTGCATCTTCTTTCTTACAAAAATCCACTGTAAGACCTACATATGATTTTACTGATATGGAAGGAACATCTTTAAATGATTCTTCTATAAAAGCGATACGCTGCTCTAAACTGAACATGTATTTTTTATCGGCATTCTTACCAATAGCAATAATTATTTCATCGAACAGAGTTATGCCACGCATAATAATATCATGATGACCTAAAGTTAAAGGATCAAAAGAACCTGGGAATATTGCGCGTCTCATAGGTGGGTTTTACTTTTTAAATATAGGTATTTTAAGATAATGCTTCTGTAATTGCATGTTCAAATAACATACCTAACTCAATACGAGCTTCTTTAGCTTGTTGTGGTAATATACTCTCTGTAGTTAAACCAGGTGTTGTATTCATTTCTAACAAGAAAGGTTCATTGCCAATAAATATAAATTCGCTTCTAGAAAAACCTGTCATTTTTAAAACATCGTATATTTTTTTAGATGCGATGGTAACATTCTCTAATTGTATGGGGGTTATTCTTGCAGGAGTTATTTCTTGAGATTTACCTTCATATTTAGCTTCGTAATCAAAGAAGTCATTTTCAGTAACTATTTCAGTAATAGGTAAAACAGTGGTTATACCATTTAATTTTAAAACACCAACAGAAACTTCTGTTCCTTCAAGGAAACCTTCAATTATAATTTCATCATCTTCTTTATAGGCAGTTTCAATGGCGCCTTTAAGTTCAGCAGCCTCATATACTTTAGTAATTCCATAGCTGCTTCCAGATTTGTTTGCCTTTACGAAACAAGGAAGCTTAACCTTATTAATAATTTCAGTCTCATTGATAGTATCGCCCAAGTTTAGATAATATGATGGTGCAGCTTTAATTCCGTACGGTTTTAATACACTTAATAAATCTCTTTTATTGAATGTAAGTGCCGCTTGGTAGAAATTGCATGTAGTATGCTTAATCCCTAGTAATTCAAAATAAGCTTGCATTAATCCATCTTCACCAGGTGAACCATGTATAGCATTAAAAACACAATCAAATGTTATTGAATTACCGTTTTTAGGTATCGAGAAATCGTTGCGATCTATAGGAGTTTCATTATCTGCATCATCGACATAAACCCACTTGTTTTTGAAAATATGTATTCTATAAAGATTAAATTTTTCTTTGTTCAGGTAGTTATAGACCACATTGCCACTTTTAAGCGATATTTTATATTCACTAGAATAACCGCCCATTATAATTGCTATATTTTTTTTCATTTATGGTCTATTAAGAATGTTAAAGCAAAGATGAAGCATTGAAATAAAATAAAAAAGAAAACAATCAGCATTAATACAAATAGAATTAATTTTTAGGTATCAAGTAACTATAAACAGAAGCCGTAGAATGGTATGGGGGCATTTACTATATTTGTCGGGTCAAATAATAAGTATGAAGAATTTTTTCAATTTTTTAAAAAGTAAAACCTTTTTAATTCAATTAGGTCTTGCGTTGTTAGTGTTAATTATTGTGATTTTTGTCACATTAAGATACCTAAACAGTACTACTAACCATGGTGAGTTTGTAGAAGTACCAGATTTTTCAAAAAAATCTGTTATGGATATGAGAAAATCAATTGAAGAAGCTGGCTTAAGATATGAAGTATTGGATTCTGCGAATTATAACCCAGACTATCCAAGATTTTCTATTATTGAACAAAACCCTTCTGCGGGATCAAAAGTAAAAGAAAATAGAAAGATATATTTTACGGTGAATCCATCGGGATATAAAAAAGTTACCGTTCCGAAAATCATTCAAGTTACCAAGCGTAACGCCTCTTCAATGTTAAAAGCTGTTGGTTTAGATGTGCAACGGGTAACTTATGTAGATGAATTAGGAAAGGATATGGTATATCAAATAAAATTCAAAGGCAAGTATATTAAGCCTGGTGATAAATTACCAAAAACATCCAAAATAGAATTGATCTGTGGTAATGGTAGTATTACAGAAAGAGCAGTAATTAAATCGGAATCTGAAGATTAGATGGAGAATATTGAGCAGCCAGAGAATGAAGATGGAGAGCTTTTTGAGCATCATAAAATAGTAGCGTCAAAAGGTCAAGAACCGTTAAGGGTAGATAAATTTTTAATGAATTTCATTGAAAATGCAACCCGAAATAAAATACAACAATCAGCTAAAAACGGAAACGTTTGGGTCAATGAGCAGATTGTAAAATCTAATTATAAGGTAAAAGCAGGAGATGAGGTTAAGGTGTTGTTTGAACATCCGCCACATGAATTCTTGTTGGTGCCAGAGGATATTCCTTTAGATATCGTCTATGAAGACGATGTTTTGTTAATCGTGAATAAACCTGCTGGTATGGTAGTACACCCTGGGCATGGAAATTATTCAGGAACATTAATAAACGCACTTATTTTTCATACTGATAATTTACCATCTAATAGTAACGAGAGACCAGGTTTGGTTCATCGTATAGATAAGGATACTTCAGGTCTTTTAGTAGTGGCAAAAACAGAAGCCGCTATGACGCATTTGGCAAAGCAATTTTTTGATAAGACTTCTGAGCGTGAATATATTGCTTTGGTTTGGGGTAATGTAGAAGAAGACGAGGGTACGGTTATAGGTAATGTAGGTAGAAATCCAAAGAATCGCCTACAGATGCATGTTTTTCCAGATGGTGAAGAAGGTAAAGAAGCGGTTACTCATTTTAAAGTATTGGAAAGGTTGGGTTATGTTACCCTAGTGTCATGTAAATTAGAGACAGGAAGAACACACCAAATTCGTGTGCATATGAAATACATAGGGCATACCTTATTTAATGATGAGCGTTATGGAGGAGAAAAGATTCTAAAAGGAACAACATTTACTAAATACAAGCAATTTGTAGATAACACCTTTAAGTTATTGCCAAGACAGGCATTACATGCCAAGACATTGGGCTTTATACACCCTGTAACCGGTGAACACATGAGTTTCGATTCAGAAGTGCCAGAAGACATGACAAATGCTATCGAAAAATGGCGTAGTTATAGTAAGAAAAGCACAGAATAAGATTTCTCAATACCACTATTTAAACTCTTTTTTATCTTTTGTAGGTCTTCCACTTTATCCTTTTTATTTTTGAGCTACTAAATTTGCACTATGAAAATTGTTATTTCTCCGGCTAAGTCATTGAACTATGAAGCTGAACTTGCTACAGCAACATATACCTCGCCAGAATTTATAGAGGACGCGGAAAAGCTGAATAAGATATTAAAGAAGAAGAAGCCGAAAGCGCTTTCAGAATTAATGTCGATTTCAGATAATCTGGCACAATTGAATTGGCAGAGAAATCAAGATTTTAATATTCCTTTTACACCAGAAAATTCAAGACCTGCAATATTTGCGTTTAGTGGAGATGTGTATCAAGGTTTAGATGCCTATACTCTATCTGAAGATAAAATCGAAAAACTACAACAAACACTTCGAATTTTATCTGGGCAATATGGTGTTTTAAAACCATTAGATTTAATGCAGCCTTATCGTTTAGAAATGGGTACTTCATTGAAAATTGGCAGAAATAAAAACCTATATGAATATTGGGGTAGTAGACTTACCGATTATTTAAATAATGAAATGATAGAGGGTGAGTTGCTGGTTAATTTAGCGAGTAATGAATACTATAGTGCTTTGCAGCCAAAGAATATCAAAGCAGAAATAATTACGCCAATTTTTAAAGATTGGAAGAATGATAAATTAAAGATTATCAGCTTCTTTGCTAAAAAGGCTAGAGGTGCTATGGTAAGATATATACTAGACGCAGATGCAAAAACACTGTCAGATATAAAAGGGTTTAATCTAGATGATTATGAATTTAGTCAAGAGCATACATTAAAAGAAAATCAACCCGTCTTTATAAGATAAAATATTATCTACTCTTTTTCGTTCTTAAGTATATATAAAATACGTTTATGAAAAGGGTTTTTTTACTTGCAGTTATTTGTGTTGTAACGTTATTATCTTGTACAGATAGAGATGATGAATTTAACTTTGTTAATATTCGTATTCAGAATAGTACAGAACTCTTATTTACAGAAGTGCGAATTGCACAGAAAGATACCGTTTATGAGAATGTAGAAGCAGGTAAATTCTCTGAATATTTGGAATTCGAAACTGCATCTTCAAATGTGGCAATTAGTATACAAACAGATTCTACCAGTTTAAATTATATTCCAACAGAAGTGTCATATGACTCATTGCCAATGGGTTTTTATACTTATGAAATTTCTTTAGATGAAGAAAATAAAGTAGATGTTACTTTTAGAATTGACTAAATAAGTTATTTCTTCTTACTTACTTTTATTTTTTCTTCAATTGTAGGTCTTTTTTTAATTTTACGAGGTCTTCTTGCTCCATAAGAATTGTTTGATATTTTCCCTTTTTTCGATTTCTTATCTCCTTTACCCATATCTCTATTTCTTTACTTTCTTTTAAAGTTAGTAATTTAGTAATGATTTGTCTTTTCAATGAGCTCAAGAGAATTAAAATATAATGCAAAACGTTTTTGAACACACTCACCCATATGCCCCATTTATCGATGATACTACCTTAAAGCTTATCGTTGGTACATTACCGCCCCCTCGTTTTACAACTGGAGAACTAAAGAAAGGCGATGTTAATTTTTGTTACGGCAGTAAAAATGGTCAGTTGTGGCCAATTTTAGATAATATTTTTAATTTAAATCTTAAGTTCGAAACAACGGTAACCGCAATAGAGCAGCGCAAAACTTTTTTAAAATCTAGAGGTATAGGTGTTTGTGATATAGTAGCCTCAGCAGAACGCGAGAAAATAGATGCATCTGACATTGGAATGCAGAATGTAGTTTTAAGAAATGTATTACGTTATTTAGAAAAATACCCCAATGTAAATACACTTCTATTTACAGGAGGGAACAGCAAGAACGGACCTGAGTATTTTTTTAGAAAACACTTAAAGGAAAATTCTGTTGTGCTGAAAAGAATTTCTAATGAGGTACCTAAAATACATGAGTTTACTCATCCTTCTACAAATAAATTAATAAAGACAGTATCCTTAATAGCACCTTCTGGTGCGGCAAATAGAGCAGTTGGTAGTCTTGAAAGTTATAAGAGAATGAAAAAAGAAGATCCTACTTTTAATACAGTAGATTTTAGAGTACTTCAGTATAGCGCTTATTTCTAATTTAAATTATTTTTTCAAACCTTTATAAACTAAAAAGAGTCTTGTATTGAAACAAGACTCTTTTACGAGAACACTATATGAAAATGAAAAAATTTATTATTTACTAACACTATAAAGGTATGTAGCTTTAGGTGTTTTACGGAATATTTGTTGCCAATACAGGGAATTTTGTGGTATACTTCTATGAATATGATATTTCACAAAAATCATTCTCTAAGTTCTCTAGGATTAGCGATATTTATGTTCGAATTTTATCGAGTTTACTATAATGGTGTGCCCAAAATTTTTTGATATATGCAACAAAAAGAAAGATTGGCGGAGTTTAAGAAATCTGTCCAAAATAAATTTAATGTCTATAACAGTCTATTCCTTAATCTTCCCTACAAGAACATTGAAAATGTAGGTATGTTAATTCCGTTATTGCTAAATCAATCTGAAAAAGGGTTGAGCAACGGTCTTAATCCGAAGGAGATTCTTGAGAATTTTTTCGAGAATTTTGTAGAAATAAAATCAGAAAAGGAACAAATAGATTTTATGTTCCGTATCATACAATACGTAGAGCGTCAAGTAGTTCTTTATGATAGTGTAGAAGATGCGGCATTTCCAAAATTGCATAAACATTCTAGTTCATTGTCTTTGAAAGATTATTTTCAATTGGTTGAAAAGAATAATTCATGGGATACAATTTGGGATAAACTAAGCAACTTTAGTGCAAGGATAGTGTTAACCGCACACCCAACACAATTCTATACACCAGCTGTTTTAGATATTATTACAAACCTTAGAACATTGATTCTAGAAGATAAAATAGATGAAATTGATGTGGGGCTTCAGCAGTTGGGACTAACTTCTTTGGTTAATGCAAAAAAACCGACACCGTTAGATGAGGCTAAAAATATCATCTATACATTAAGACATGTGTATTATGACGCTATTGGCGAAATGTATGCATATATTAAAGGTAGCGTTGGCTCTAAGCAGTTTGAAAATCATAATATCGTAAAGCTGGGTTTTTGGCCTGGAGGTGATCGTGATGGAAATCCATTTGTAACAGCAGACATCACTAAAGATGTAATGAACGAGTTACGTCTAACATTAATGAAATGTTATTACAATGACCTTAAAGGTCTTGTGCATAAACTGACTTTTAAAGACGTACAGGATCCGTTGCAAAAACTGCGTTCTAATTTGTATACGGCAATGTTCGATAGCTCTAAGGATATTGGATATGAAGATTTAATTTTACCGTTAGAGGAGATTAGGCTTATACTTATCGAAAAATATCAAGGACTTTACTTAAAAGACCTAGAGCGATTTATTGATAAAGTAAAGATTTTTAAAGTTCATTTCGCTACCATAGATATAAGACAAGACCATAGTATGCATACTAAGGTTATGGTAGAGGTTTTGAAAAAGAATTCTTTAATTAAAGAAGACCTGGGTGAATTAACCGAAGAGCGATTAATTGATATTCTGTTACATGAGAATTTACAGTTAAATGCAAATGATTACGACGAGGAAATTGTAAAGGATACCATCAAGAATATCCTTCAATTACAGACTATACAAGATAAAAATGGTGAAGAAGGTTGTAATAGGTATATTATTAGTAATTCTGAAGATATATTTTCTATTCTCTTTGTTTACGCCTTGTTTAGATGGTGTGGTTGGGCAGATAAGCAAATAACATTTGACATTGTGCCATTGTTTGAAACCATGAACGGTATGGATAATGCGCAGGCTACAATGCAGTTCTTATTCAATTTACCAGAGTATAAAGCACATTTAGAAAGCAGAAATAAAAAACAGACCATTATGCTCGGTTTTTCTGATGGTACCAAGGATGGTGGCTATTTAAAAGCGAACTGGTCAATTTTGAAAACTAAAGAAGAACTTTCAGAGGTTTGCGATGAACATGATATTGCAGCTATTTTCTTTGACGGTAGAGGGGGGCCACCAGCCAGAGGAGGTGGTAAAACACATCGTTTTTATGCAGCACAAACTAATAAGGTTGCAAACAATGAAATTCAATTAACAATACAAGGTCAGACGATTACTAGTACCTACGGAACAAAAGAGCAGTTCATTTATAACAGTGAACAGTTATTAACGGCAGGTTTGTCTAATACCATTTTAGATAAGGAAATTGTTATTTCTGATGCGGATAGAGATTTAATAGAAGAATTATCTGAATTGAGTTTTAAGAAGTATGATGATTTAAAACATCATGATAAGTTTATGTCGTACTTAGAAAATATGAGTACGCTTAAGTATTATACTAAAGCTAATATTGGTAGTAGACCAGGTAAAAGAGGTAATAAGGCTAAACTAGAATTGTCAGATTTAAGAGCAATTTCTTTTGTAGGGTCTTGGAGTCAATTGAAGCAAAATGTGCCAGGCTATTATGGTATTGGTACTGCTTTAAAGAAAATGGAAGATGACGGTCGTTTTGCAGAAGCACAACGATTATATGAAGAAGTGCCATTCTTTCAAGCTTTAATGATGAATAGTATGATGAGTCTTTCTAAATGTTATTTTGAACTGACAAGTTATATGAAGGAGAATGAAGAGTATGGTGCTTTCTGGGAAATTCTACATGCAGAATACAAGCTTTCAACTGCAATGCTTTTGAAATTATCAGGAATGGAATTTTTAATGCAGAAAGAAGCTATCTCTAGGGAGTCCATTAAAATTCGTGAAAACATTGTGTTGCCATTATTGGTGATTCAACAATACGCACTTCAAAGAATAGGAGAAGGTACCGAATACAAAGAATTGTATGAGAAAATTGTAACGAGGTCTCTTTATGGTAATATTAATGCAAGTAGAAACTCTGCTTAATAGTTAATAATCTTAATGTAAAATGGCTCTGTAAATAATTTACAGAGCCATTTTCTATTTTTAGAGAATTCTTAATTTAATGCACTTTTCTTACCACTTTTATAGCGTTCTAAATATCGTAGCAACCATTGAACTCATCAAATATGCAACCAATTTCCATACCAGATAGTCCGTCTTCATATCTAATGTAATAAATAAAACATTTTCCTTCGCCAGCAGCATTGAAATTTACAGCTTTTACGTCAGCTAGAGTAGGTGATAAGCCAAGTATTGTACCAGATTCATTTGTAATTATCTAAGAGCTCATGCTGCCATCTATATTTTAACTATTTAATTTGATGCCGCTTACCATATCTAGTACGCCGTCAATACAAAAATTAAACGGTCCACCTGCAATATCGCCAGATGCAGGGGTAATCACTTCTGTAGTAAAATTATCATCATCAGAGCAACTTGCTATAAATAACAAAAGCATTAAAATTGATAAAAGTTTGTAATTTTTTATATGTTCTTTTTTGGATACAGACAAATGAAATAATAAGATTATCAACTTATTGTGGTAGCCTCTATGTTATTTTCGGGATATTTAAAGATTAGCATGATATAGAATCATGCTAATCAATATTCTTTTGTTTAGTTTATTTTTGTGAAGTACTTAAAATGGCATAAAATGTTTCAATACCATAAGCTATTTGCCCAATTTTTAAATTCTCATTAGGACTATGTTGATTGTTATCAGGATTCACCATTGGTACAATAAACGCCGGAATTTTCAATTCATTGATGAAAGGAGAGATAGGAACTGTACCACCCATAATTCTAATTTGAACTGGCTTTTCTCCAAATTTATTTTCCATAGTTTTTACAATACTATTTCCGAAAGGGTTATTTAAATCTGTACGGAAAGCATCGGTAACAGAACCTTCTTTAATAGTAACAATTCTGTCATATTTTAAACGGTCTTCTTTGGTAGGCTCAGTAGCCATAACATGATAACCTTGATTTTTAATATGGTCTTTTACTAAGTTTTTAAGTCGAGTACCATCAGATTCAGGAACTAATCTTAAATCTAATTCTGCAGTAGCTGTTCCCGGTACTATTGTTCTTGCTTTCTCACCTATCCATGCAGATCCTAATCCTCTAATATTTAAGGAAGGATATTGTAAAGCCTCTTGATAAAAACTACCTACTTTTTCAGGATTGGCAATTGCTAAGTTCGTGTTGATTTCTTCGACATTATCAGGCACACTTTTTAATATTTCTAGTGTTGCTTCATCTAAAGTAATACCGTCATAATACCCTTTAATTAAAACTTTACCATCAACATCTTTCATGGTTGCTAGTAATTGAGCTAATTGAAAACCAGGGTTTGGTGCATAGTTACCATAATGACCACTGTGTTGAGGTTTTATTGGACCGTAAGTAGTGATAGATAAAGTAGTGATGCCTCTACAACCATAAACGATAGTTGGTTTCCCAGACACATGTACAGGTCCGTCGTTAATAACTAGAAAGTCTGCCTTAAGTAAATCTTTATAGGTTCGTACAGCTTTTGGCAATGGCGCGCTACTCTTTTCCTCTTCACTATCTAAAATAACTTTTACATTATAAGGTAAGTCTACTTTGTTTGTTTTAAGAGCATCTATAGCATTTAAGAACATAACTATAGGTCCTTTGTCATCAGAAGTTGATCTTCCAAATAGTCTCCAATCATAATTAATATCATCGGTTAAATCTGAAAAAGATTCTTTTTTCCAACCATCTTCGGTTTTAGATTTCAATTCTACTTTATAAGGATCTGACTGGTCCCATTTTGTAACATCTACAGACTGCCCATCTAAATGCATATAAAATAAGATGGTAGGTTTGTTGTCATTCATTGGCAACGCGGCAAAGAAAAGAGGTAAACCTTCAGTTTCAAGAATGGTGCTATTGAATCCTCTCTCTGTAAACTTTTTTCTAAGCCAATATAAGTTGGTATCTATATCGTCAGCATTTAAAGCATCATTCGGTATGGCTACAAATTCTCTCAATTCTGTTATAGCATTTGCAACCTTAGATTTTATAAGAATAGAGTCTTGCGAGTAGCCAGAATAAAGTGATAAGAATAATAGTAGGGTAAGAAATTTTTTCATGTTCATTCTCGTAGATATATTCTTTAAATGTAGGTAAAATGCAGGGAATACTAGTTAGAATAGAATACTGCAAATGTTAAGGTTTTTCAAATGCTCAAGAAAAACAATAATATGTTTGTTTAATCCAAAAGTAAGGGCTTATTCTTGGTTTTTAGTTTTGAAATTTTTAGTAAATATCACCCTAGCCAACAACAAAAAAGGAGAACCATGTAGCAAAACATCGAACCAATCCATAAAGCTCATACCCTGTGCTCCTCCTAAAATCCACTTTAATTTTCCATAAATATGTGGCTCAGGAAAAAAAGGAGCTAGGCCTAATGTGAGACATAATAAAATTATTAGTTTCCAATTATTAAGAATCTCCATCAGTTTACCGAATTGTCTTAACAAACTCTGCAACAGAATTAGTCCCTTTCGCTGTCAAATGCTTAATAAAAGCAGAGCCTATTATAGCACCTTTAGCAGTTTTAGTAGCCTGTTGAAATGTTTCTTCATCTTTAATACCGAAACCTACTATTTGTGGGTTCTTTAAATTCATTGCCGCAATACGCTCAAAATAATTTTCTTGTTCTTGACCAAAGCCCGATTTTGAACCTGTAACACTAGCTGAACTTACCATATAGATGAATCCGTTTGAAGCATCGTCAATTTGGCGAATACGAATATCGCTCGTTTGTGGTGTAATTAGAAAAACATTTATGAGTTCGTATTTCTTAAAAATAGCTTCATAATCTTCTTGGTACACATCTAACGGAAGGTCTGGTAAAATGAGTCCGTCAATACCAATTTCTTGACATTTTTTACAGAATGCCTCAACACCATATTGCAACATTGGGTTAAAATATCCCATGATAATTAAAGGAATAGAAACCGTTTTACGAATATTTTTTAATTGGTTGAAAAGTATTTCGGTAGTCATTCCATTTTTCAATGCAGCTGTTGAGCTTTCTTGAATAGTTGGTCCGTCGGCTAATGGGTCACTAAATGGTAAACCTATTTCGATCATATCTACGCCGTTCTTTTCCAAATCTTGAATGATTTGTACGGTATCGTTCAATGCGGGGTAACCAGCGGTGAAATATATAGAAAGAAGCTTTTTGTCTTCTTGTAACTTTGTTGTAATTCTATTGCTCATAATAAGGTTATGCTAACTTAAAGTAATCTATATAAGTGTTCAAATCTTTATCGCCACGACCAGAAAGACTGATAACGACAACGTCATCTTTTTTAAATTTTTTATGTTCAAAAATGGCAAATGCATGTCCTGTTTCTATAGCCGGAATAATACCTTCTAATTGAGAAAGCTCTAAGCCTGCAGCCATAGCTTCATCATCAGTAGCCGAATAAAACTCTGCACGACCAGATTTGAATAAATGCGAATGCATTGGTCCTACGCCAGGATAATCTAATCCAGCAGAAATAGAGTAAGGTTCCGTAATTTGACCATCTGTGGTTTGCATCAACATGGTTTTGCAACCATGAATTATACCTACTTTACCAAGAGCAGATGTAGCTGCACTTTCGCCAGAATTAACACCTTTACCAGCAGCTTCAACAGCAATAATGCCAACTTCAGGTTCGTCTAAGAAGTGATAATAAGTACCAGCGGCATTACTACCTCCACCAATACAAGCCACTACATAATCAGGATTTTCTCGCCCTTCATGTTCTTTCAGTTGCCATTTTATTTCTTCGGAAATTACCGATTGAAAACGAGTAACCATGTCTGGGTAAGGATGTGGACCAATAGCGGAACCAATAATGTAATGCGTGTCTACAGGGTTATTGATCCAATCTCTAATAGCTTCGTTGGTAGCATCTTTTAAAGTTCTACTACCAGATTTTGCAGGTCGTACCTCGGCACCGAGCATTTTCATACGGGCAACATTCGGGGCTTGACGCGCAATATCAATTTCACCCATGTAAACGATACATTCCATGCCCATTAAAGCGCAAACAGTAGCGGTAGCCACACCATGCTGACCAGCACCAGTTTCAGCAATAATTCTAGTCTTACCTAGTCTTTGAGCCATTAGAATTTGACCAATGGTATTATTTACTTTGTGAGCACCTGTATGGTTAAGGTCTTCTCTTTTTAGATATATTTTACATCCGTGCTTTTCAGAAAGGCGTTTAGCAAAATATAGGGGAGAAGGTCTACCAACATAGTCTTTTAAAAGCTGATTAAATTCTTTCTGAAAAGAATCTTCATACATCAGTTTTAAATAATTCTGTCGTAGCTCTTCTACATTTGGGTACAACATTTCGGGTATAAAGGCACCACCAAATTCACCGTAGTATCCTTTTTCATCAGCATTATAATTCATAGCGCTTCTTTAAACTTTTGTAATTCTTCTATATTTTTCAATCCTGGTGCAATTTCAAAGCTGCTATTTACATCAATGGCAAAGCAGTATTTAAACTCAGGTGTTTTCATAAACTCATTAATCTTTTCAAGATTATTTAGACCAATACCTCCACTTAAAAAATAAGGTTTGGTAGAGGGGTAATTCTTTAGAACAGACCAGTCGAATGTATACCCATTACCACCAGGTAATTTTCCTTTGGTGTCAAAAAGGAAATAGTCGCACACATTTTCATACGGTTTCAATAGATCAAAGTCGAATTCCTCTTTAATAGAAAAGACTTTTATGATATCTACTTTATTATTCAGTTTTTTTAATTCTGATGCAATTTCAGAACAAAATTCGGGAGATTCATGACCGTGCAATTGCAGTCCTTGTAAATGATACTTAGTAGCTGTTTTAATAATATAGTCTAGTTTCGCATCAACAAAAACTCCGACTTTACTTATCTTATGGGGAAGTTCTGGAATTTCACCTTCAAAAAACCGAGAAGAAGGTTCCCAGAAAATAAAGCCTAAATAGTCTGGTCGCAATTGCGCAACTTCAGGTGTATTCAGTTTCATTCCACAAATTTTAAGCTTCATTAGTTCTTTAGCTTTTTAATGAATTCAATCGCACTTTTACCTGGATTATCGGTTTTCATAAAATTCTCACCAATTAAAAAGCCTTCATAACCATATGGTTTTAATTCTTTAATAGCATCTACAGAACTAATGCCACTTTCAGAAACTTTGACGAAATCATTGGGAATCAGTTTTGATAACTTTTTACTCGTTTCTAAACTAACTTCAAAAGTCTTTAGATTTCTATTGTTTACACCTAGCATATCTAGACTGGGCATAATAGATTTATGAAGTTCTTCTTCATTATGTACTTCTAACAATACATCTAAACCTAAGCTTTTAGCAAGCTCGGAGAAGGTTTTTATTTCTTGTTTAGTTAAAATAGCGGCAATTAAAAGAATTACGTCAGCGCCATATGCTTTAGCCTCAATAATTTGATATTCACTTATGATAAATTCCTTTCGCAATAATGGCAATTGTACAGATGCTCTAGCTAAAATTAAATCTTCAATAGAGCCTCCGAAATATTTAATATCGGTTAAAACACTCATGCCACATACACCAGCTTTCTCGTAATTTTTAGCAACCTGACCTACGTTGGCATTTTGGTTGATGCTTTCTTTTGATGGAGACCTACGTTTAAATTCAGAAATAATTCCCGTATCACTATTTCTTAGTGCCTTCGCTAAAGAAAAAGTTTCCCTTTCAAAAAGTATAGAATGTTCAAATTGAGAAGGAGGAAAAATCAATTTTTTTAAATCGACTTCCTTACGTTTATCGGCTACTATTTTATCTAGAATGTTCATAAGATGTATACTCTTTTCAATTTGTTTTTGCTAGGCGAGGTATGAAGTTTAAATTTTACTCAGTTCCTGTATTTTCTTCAATGCTACCAATCCTTTTCCGCTTAGTAAAGATTCTTTAGCTCTTTCAAAACCTTGAAGTGGTGTCAAACCATCTACCGTTGCAATGGCAATACCAGCATTGGCACAAACCACATTATTCTGGGCTTCGGTACCTCTACCTTGTAAAACGTTCAAGAAAATTTGGGCAGAAGTATCAATAGAATCTCCACCAACAATATCACTTTGCTTTATTTGTTTTACGCCAAAATCAGAAGGTTTTAGCATACTCTCTGTATGGTTAGAAATAGTTTTGGTATTTCCTGTCAAAGAGATTTCATCATAACCATCTAATGCATGAAGTACAGTGAAATTTTTATCGGTCTTTTGATATAGATATCCGTACATACGTGCCAGTTCTAAGTTGAAAACACCAACCATTTGGTTCTTTGGAAATGCAGGATTTACCATAGGACCTAACATATTAAAGAATGTTTTAACACCTAAATCTTTTCTAATAGGAGCAACATTCTTCATGGCAGGATGAAATAGGGGAGCGTGCAAAACGCATATTCCAGCTTCATCAATGCATTTTTCTAAGAAGCCAGCGTCGTTACTGAATTTTATTCCAAGAAACTCCATAACATTACTACTTCCACATTTAGAGGAAACTCCGTAATTACCATGTTTAGTAACCTTTACGCCTGCACCTGCCGTAACAAATGATGCTAGTGTAGATATATTAAAAGTATCCTTACCATCACCACCAGTACCACAAAGGTCAATAGGGTTGTAGGCAGATAAATCTACCGCCAAACATAAATCTAGCAAAGCATCTCTAAAACCTTCTAATTCTTCAATGGTAATACTACGCATCATATACACGGTTAAAAAAGCCGCTATTTGACTAGTATTGTAATCACCTTTTGCAATATTCACGAGAATACGTTTTGCGTCTTCTTTTGAAAGTATTTCGTGATTTATAAGTTTATTTAGTGTCTCTTTCATTCTCTAAGTTGTATTAAGTAAAACCTTAAGGCTTATTTTATGCTAATTAAGCTTAAGCGTTTAACCAATTTTCTAACATCTTTTTCCCTTGCGGCGTTAGAACAGATTCTGGGTGAAATTGCACAGCGCGAACATCGTACGTTTTATGTCTTAGTGACATAATTTGTCCGTTTTCATCAACAGAGGTAGCTTCTAAACTATCTGGTAAATTTGGGTTCACCACCCATGAATGGTAACGACCAACTTCAATTTCATTGGGTATATCTTTAAAAATAATATCTCCTTTAGTAATTTGTATTTTGGTTGCAATACCATGATAGACTTCATCTAAGTTTATAAGTGAACCACCAAATACCTCTGCAATAGCTTGTTGGCCAAGGCATACACCAAAAATACTTTTTGTAGGTGCATACTTTTCTATAATTTGTTTCAGTAAACCAGCTTCATCAGGTATACCAGGACCAGGTGAAAGTACAATTTTGTCAAATGCATTTACTTCCTCTAGCGTTAGTTGGTCGTTACGTTTAACGATAACTTCACAATCAAGTTCCTCTAAATAATGTACTAGATTGTAAGTAAAACTATCGTAATTATCTATGACTAATATTTTCTTCATTTTAAATATCTTCAGCTATTTCTAATGCTTTGGTCAATGCACCCAATTTATTAAATGTCTCTTGTAATTCACTTTCTGGATCAGATGCAGCAACTAAGCCGGCACCCGCTTGGTAATGTAGTTTGTGATTTTTACTTAAAAAAGTTCTAATCATTATGGCATGGTTGAAGTTTCCTGTAAAATCCATGAAACCAATAGCACCGCCATAATAACCACGACTTGTTTTTTCGTATTTTTCTATAAGCTGCATCGCCATATGTTTTGGTGCGCCACTTAATGTGCCTGCGGGAAAAGTATCTGCTACCACTTTCATAGTAGGGATATCACTTTTCTTCATTCCCGTTACCTTAGAAACAAGGTGTATAACATGCGAGAAAAACTGCACTTCTCTATAGTTTTCAACTTGTACAACACTACCATTTCTACTTAAGTCATTTCTAGCAAGATCAACTAGCATAACATGCTCGCTATTCTCTTTATCGTCTGTCTTTAATTCTTTCGCTAGCTGCGCATCTTGTTCATCATTACCGGTTCTTTTGAAAGTACCTGCTATTGGGTGTATTTCTGCTTTACCGTCACTGACAATTAATTGCGCTTCTGGAGAACTACCGAATATTTTAAAATCGCCATAATCGAAATAGAATAAGTACGGAGAAGGATTTACAGATCGTAAAGCTCTATACACATTGAACTCATCACCTTTAAAGCCTTGAGAAAAACGTCTACTTAATACAAGTTGGAATACATCTCCACGTTGGCAATGTTTCTTTGCTAAAGCTACCTGGTCTCTATATTCTTGATCTTCTAAATTAGATTCTCTATCACCATCAATTTTGAAATTGTACGTAGCAAAATTTCTAATATTTAAAAGCTGTTCTAATTCTGGAATATTGTTTTCAGTTTCATAGCAATGAGCAAAAAGATATGCTTCATTTTTGAAATGATTTATGGCTATAATGTTTTGGTATACCGCATAGTAAATATCTGGAATCTGAATAGAATCATCTTTTACAGATAATTTTACATCTTCAAAATATCGAACAGCGTCATACGCCATGTACCCGAACAATCCATTATTAATAAATTTATAGTCATTGTCATCAGCTTTAAAAGTTTTGCTGAAAGAATCTATAATGTCAACAACGTTTGTTTGAGGGGTAATTTGTATTTCTTCAGTAGCACCATCGGGAAATTGCTTAGTAATAATTTCGTTTTCTACTTTAATCGATGCAATAGGGTTGCAGCAGATATAGGAAAAGCTATTATTGTTGGCGTGATAGTCGCTACTTTCTAATAAGATACTATTTGGAAAACGGTCTCTTATTTTTAAATAAACACTTACCGGAGTAACCGTGTCGGCAAGAATTTTTTTATGATATGTCTTAAATTGATAGGTCATAGGTACTTTTATAAAATAAAGAAGGCTTGTCGTGATGACAAGCCTTTATATAGTTTTACTACAATGATGCTTTGCTCACGATGTTTTTCGTAAGTTGTTCCACCACCAAGTATTTACATTTAAATTTTTCATTGAGCTCAAATATAAAAAGGAAATTTAAACTATCAAACTTTACCTTGTCAAAAATAAAAATCCCCTTGCATTTATATCAAAGGGATTTTAAATTGTTGTAATATGAATTAAACCAATTTTATAATGATTATAGTGCTAAATCAACCACTAAGTCAAAATCATCATAGATTGCTTTGTCTCCAAGATTATCAAAAAAGCTTCCAGAACCATATTTGATATCAAATTTAGTTCTATCAACCTTTAAAGTAGCTGTAGCCTTATTTTCGAACATAGAAACTACTAATGTAACAGGTTTAGTTATTCCTTTTATAGTTAGATCTCCGGTTACAGTATAAGAGTGGTCATTCATTGCCTTAACAGAAGTGAATACTAATTTTGCAGTTGGGTTGCTCTCAATACCAAAAAAATCTGCAGATTTTAAATGACCTTCAAGTTTTTCTTTTCCTTTACCTGCTTCAAGATCATTATTTGAAATTGTAGTCATATCCACTACAAATTCACCTCCAGTTAATTTCTTGCCGTTCATTTCTAAATGACCAGACTTAAGATTAATGCTGCCATTGTGTTCGCCTGTAACCTTATAACCTTTCCAAGTAACTGTGCTTTCGCTAACTTTAATTTGTTTTTTCTCTCCATCAATTGGTGTAGATGCTGTTGCGCTAAAACCGAATACAGCTACGAATACTAAACTTAATAATGATTTTTTCATGTTTTTTAATTTTAAAATAATTGTGTTTAATTTATATATGAGTAATAATTTGTTCTTTAGAATATCTAACCTTAGGGTAGTTCTGTGTTGTGTCGTCAGAAGATCTATAGCCAACGGCTAAAACGACTGCAGCATTTAAACCTTTATCTGTAAGACCTAAAATTTCGTTGTATTTAACTTTGTCGAAACCTTCCATTGGGCAAGTGTCAATTTTCATTTCAGAAGCCACAGTCATTAAATTACCTAAAACAATGTATGCTTGGTTAGATGTCCAAGAATTCTTACTTGCATCGGGTAAATCTAAAAGTGTAGATTTCATTGTTTGAGAAAAGCCTTCAAGGTCTTCTTTTGAAACTCCACGAATAGCCATAATGTTAGCTATGTAGTCGTCGATCATAGTTTCATTAAATGTTGATTTATTCGCAAGAACAATTAAATAAGATGCATCTGTTATTTGCGATTGGTCATAAGACGCTTTTCTTAGATTAGTTCTTACATCGGTATCTTTGATAACATAAACTTCATATGGTTGTAAGCCATAAGAGGAAGCAGTTAATCTAGCAGCTTCTAAAAGTGTTTCTAAATCTTCTTTGCTCACCTTTTTTGAGCTATCGAATTTTTTGGTGGCATAACGCCAATTCAATTTATCTATTATCGGATTCATTTATTTTTAACTTAAAATTTATTTAATAGTTCGTTGAGTTCGTGTAATTCATTATCACTAAAGTTTTTAAGTATTCTCTTCTCAGCTTCAAAAAGTATTCCATCAATTTCATTTAGAATATTTAAGCCAGCTTCAGTAATGACTATTTCAACCTTTCTTCTGTTTTTTAAACAGATTGTTCTGTTGACGAAATTTTTTAAAATTAATTTATCGACCAAACGTGTTGTGTTACTCATCTTGGTAACCATTCTATCATTAATAGTAGAAAGATTGGCAGGTTTACCATTTTGACCTCTTAGTATTCTTAACACATTAAACTGTTGAATCGAAATATCAAAGGGCTTAAGAACCGCAGATACTTCTTCATCTAGTTTGTTGGCAACTAATGCTATATGTATTATTGTTCGTTTAGCCAACGGCATTTTTTTATTTGTTTTAATAGCTTCTTCTACATTCATGTCGATACAATAATTGTATATACAAATGTATATTTAATTCATGGTTTAATATTATTTTTAAGATTAATTATTTGTTAAAATAAGTGGAGACCTGCAAATACAGAAAATTCGATTATTTTTACAATATATAATTTATACTATGGCAGATTTATCACAACAAGATTGGGAAGAGCAGTTAGAGAAAGATTCTAATGCGATAATACTCGATGTAAGAACTGAAGAAGAAATAGAAGAGGGTATCATTCCTAATTCTATCAATATAGATATATACAAAGGTCAAGAGTTTGTAGAGCAGCTTGAGAAATTGGACAAATCTAAAAATTATTATGTTTACTGTAGGTCAGGTAACAGAAGTGGACAAGCCTGTGCAATAATGAAAAACTTAGGTTTTGATACTGCATATAACCTTCAAGGAGGTTTTATGAATTGGGAGGGAGAAACCGCTTAATTATATTTATTTCAGAAAACATGCCCGCTTTACAGCGGGTTTTTTATTTTTATAAAATGAAGGAAGATTTGCTTCATTTTATCTGGAAGTATAAAAAATACCCCATTAATGGCCTTTTGACCACATATGGTGAAGCTGTTCATGTGGTATCTACAGGAACGCATAATCATTTAAGTGGGCCAGATTTTTTTAATGCTCAATTAGAATTGAATCAACAATTATGGGCAGGTAATGTTGAAATTCATATAAAATCTTCCGACTGGTATGCTCATAATCATCAAGAAGATTCAAATTATGATAATGTAATACTACATGTTGTTTGGGAAGATGATTTATCGGTCTTCAGAAAAGATGGTAGTCAAATACCCACATTGGAGTTAAAAGAATATATTCCTTTAAAAATTTTAGATACCTACCAAAACCTCTTTGATATCAAAAACTACAAATTCATTAATTGTGAAAATGAATTTATTAAAGTAGATGAATTTATTAGAAATAATTGGCTAGATCGGTTATTTATAGAACGGTTGGAACAAAAGACCATTACAATAAATAAGTTGCTCGAAGTAACAAATAATGACTGGGAGTATGTATTGTTTTTAATGTTGTTGAAAACCTTTGGCTCTAAAATCAATGGAGAAATTTTTATGGAAATAGGAAAATCAATCGATTTTTCAATTATCAGAAAGTTATTTAACAAACCACTAGAAATGGAAAGTTTACTCTTAGGCCAAGCCAATTTATTGAATGGCACCGATGAGAGTGATAAGTATTATAATGATTTGAAAAGGGAATATGCATTTTTAAAGCATAAGTATAATTTGAGCCCAGTATTTAAATCCCCAGAATTTTTTAGACTAAGACCTTCAAACTTTCCAACTATCCGTATTGCGCAGCTAAGTACTATTTATGTCAAGAACAATAATTTATTTCATTTATTAATAGAAAAGGATGAGTCTATTTTTTTTGAAATATTAAATGCAGGTATAAGCCATTATTGGGAAGACCATTTCAATTTTGGTAAAATTTCTAAAAAAAGTAAAAAGAGAATTTCCAATTCTTTTTTAGACTTACTTATGATTAACACTATAATACCTTTGAAATTTGCTTTTCAACGGTATAAGGGCAATTTAGATAATGATGCTTTGTTGAAAATAATGTCAGATATAAAAAAGGAAGAAAATAGTATTATATCTAAATTTGGAAAATTAGGGGTGACTGTCAAAAACGCTAAAGATTCTCAAACATATTTACAGTTATATAATAATTATTGTATTAAAGACAAATGTTTAGATTGTGCTGTTGGGGCATCTTTAATGAATATAAAAGTCTAATTTTATACCAAATGAATGTATTCTATAAATTATTACTCTATTTTCAAAAAAGAGGGTTTGAGGTTTGTGGTAGAATTGCCGAGCGTTTGGGTATAAGGGCTAGGGTGGTTAGAACATCTTTTATTTATCTCACTTTTGTAACCGTAGGTTTTGGATTTGCACTATATCTTTTTTTAGCGTTTTGGCTTAGAATAAAAGATTTAATTTATACAAAACGTAATTCTGTTTTTGATTTGTAAAGTATGATACAATTATTTAGGTCTAAAATTTATTTGGCATTGACATTAATGCTAATGGTTTTGGCTTTTGGTGTGTTTGGGTATCGTTTTATCGCAGATTATTCTTGGGTAGATGCCCTATATATGACCATAATTACGGTCACTACTGTCGGCTTTTCTGAAGTAAGACCAATGGGCCCCGAAGGAAAAATATTTACAATTATCCTCATAGTTACTAGTGTATTTATAGTTGGTTTTGCCATATCTATAGTTACGGAATACCTACTCTCCAGAAATTCAGTAGAACTGCTTAAAAAGAAGAAGATGAAGAATGCAATTGAAAATTTAAATCAACATGTTGTTGTTTGTGGCTTTGGACGTAATGGTATGCAGGCGGCAGAAAAATTGAAAGCTTACAAGCGCCCATTCGTAGTTATAGAAAAAGATAAAGAAATAATAGAAAGGTTTAGCGAAGATATTTTGTTTGTAGAAGGCGATGCTAATGACGATGATGTATTGTTAGAGGCAGGAATTGAAAGAGCGCAATATCTTATTGCTACTTTGCCAGATGATGCTGCAAACTTGTTTGTAGTTTTATCTGCAAGACAAATGAAAAAAAATTTATTTATAATAAGTAGGGCATCTTTAGTCAACTCACAAAAAAAATTGTTTTTAGCCGGTGCCAACAAAGTTATAATGCCAGATAAAATTGGAGGCGATCATATGGCGTCATTAGTTGTAATGCCAGACTTAATAACCTTTATGGATAAGCTTTCGATGGAAGGTGAGAATACCACAAACTTGGAAGAAGTGGCTATAGAAGATTTTGCGAATCAAATTGATTGTAATTCGTTGAGAGATTTAGATTTACGAAGAAAAACAGGTTGTACAATAATAGGTTATATCTCGCCAGATGGTGACTATACCATAAACCCTGAAGCGGATATGAAACTACAGCCAAAAAGTAAGGTTATAGTTTTAGGTAGACCAGAACAAATTAAGAAATTGAATGAAATGTTCAATATATAATAATCATCTTTCTATCATATATATTTGATTGCATCCATTATTTTTAGGATATTGCTAAATTAACTAACTAATTCAAAAAAAAATTTAAACTTATGAAGTATAAACTTCTAACTCTATTAACCCTGTTAATACCGTTTTTAACCATTGCTCAAGAAAAAGGTTTGGATGAAATAGTAAATGATGCTTTTATGCCTTTTGCAACTTGGTGGGAAGCAACTGTTTTGACATCTGTTCCAATTGCCGGTTACGACATTCCTATAGTTTTAATATTGTTGATAGTAGGAGCAACCTTCTTTACCCTTTATTTTAAATTTCCAGGTATTACTAAATTTCCTTTGGCTATAAATGTGGTTAGAGGTAAATATGAGGAAATTGAAAAGTATGGACTTGAGAAAGTTCAGTTACATATGACTGAAGATGGGGATATTCCTGATACAATTAGAGATGAGAGTGAAGAAGGTGAAGTAAGTCACTTTCAAGCCTTAGCTACTGCCGTTTCTGGAACGGTTGGTTTAGGTAATATAGCAGGTGTTGCCGTAGCTATCGCATTAGGTGGTCCTGGTGCAACCTTTTGGATGATTGTATGTGGTTTAATTGGTATGTCAACAAAATTCGTTGAATGTACTTTAGGTGTAAAATATAGAGATGTAGGTCCTGATGGAACGGTATATGGCGGACCAATGTATTACTTATCAAAAGGTCTTAGTGAAAACAACATGAAAGTGTTAGGGAAAGTACTAGCAGGAGTTTTTGCAGTACTATGTGTAGGAGCGTCATTTGGTGGTGGTAATGCATTCCAATCTAACCAGGCTGCGGTTCAGTTAACTTCAATGTTCAACCTAGAAGGTGGTGCTACAGGGGTTATCATTGGTGTTGTTTTGGCAATTTTAGTAGGTATTGTAATTATAGGTGGTATCAAAAAGATAGCAAGCGTAACTGAAAAGATCGTGCCATTTATGGCCGGTATTTATGTTTTGGCTTCATTGGTGATTATTTTTGCTAATATTCAATATATAGGTGACGCCTTTGCAATGATATTCGCTGGAGCTTTTTCTCCTGATGCTGCGTTAGGTGGTATTGTAGGTGTTATTATAGTTGGTTTTCAGAGAGCGGCATTCTCAAATGAGGCAGGAGCAGGTTCTGCTGCAATAGCACACTCGGCTGTTAAAACAAGATATCCTGCAAGTGAAGGTATCGTTGCTCTTTTAGAGCCTTTTATTGATACCGTTGTAATTTGTACCATGACTGCTTTGGTGATTATATTTTTTAACATGGATGCCGGTGCTTTTGATTACGGTAACAGTATTAATAGTGCCGTATTATTAAATGATACAGGTGCTTATGTTGGTGGTGTAGATTTAACTTCAATGGCGTATGATTCGGTAATTCCAGGTTTTAGATATGTATTGACAATTGCAATAATATTGTTTGCTTTTTCCACAATGATTTCTTGGTCTTACTACGGACTTCAATCTTGGAAATATTTATTTGGTAGAGGTAGAACTGCAGATATAGCTTACAAAGTATTGTTTTTGATGTTTGTTGTAATTGGTGCGGCAGCTACTTTAGATGCTGTTATAAAATTCTCTGATGCAATGATCTTGGCGTTGGTTTTTCCAAACATGATAGGTCTTCTTATTCTTTTCCCGAAAGTGAAGAAAAGTTTAGTTAGGTATTTAGATGCTATTAAAGAGGTATACTAATAACTTTAGGTTTTGATAAATTTTAAATCCCACTTCAAGTTCAATAAACAAGAACGAAGTGGGATTTTCTTTTTATTATTTTTTATCCTAATCGTTCAATTAGGGTATTATGTTTATGAATCTAATTCTGTTGATCAACCATACCCTTTAATGGTTGAAAGTGAAGAGCAAATCAAGATTGATTCATTAAAAAATATTGCTGCTAAAAACGATACGATAGCTATCTATCCGTTCAATCCTAATTTCATTACAGATTTTAAAGGCTATACTCTAGGTATGTCAGTTGCTGAGATAGATAGGTTGCATAGTTTTAGAGATGAAAATAAATATGTAAATTCTGCTAAAGAATTTCAAAATGTAACGAACGTTTCAGGTTCGTTATTGATAAGAATTTCTCCATATTTCAAATTTCCTGCTTGGACTCAAAACAGAGAGAAAAATTCATTTAAAAAAACAAATACATTTGTAGTCAAGTCTGAATCTATTAAAGTCGTTTATAAAGATTTAAATACGACAACGGCAGAAGAATTACAACAGATTAATGGAATAGGTGAAAAGTTATCTGCTAGAATTATAAAATTTCGAGATAGATTAGGGGGTTTTTTAGTAGATGATCAATTATTTGATGTCTATGGTCTTAAAAAAGAAGTTGTAAATAAGACTTTGATACAATTTAAGGTGATATCTAAGCCAGAAATCGTGAAAATCAATGTAAATACTGCAAGTGCTGCAGAATTGTCTAAATTGATATATCTTCAAAAACACGTAGCTGAAAGCATAGTAAATTATCGTAATCTCAACGGAAGTATCAATTCTTTGAACGAATTATTAAAAATAGAAGATTTTCCGGCAGAGCGTATTAATAGAATTACTTTATATTTGTCATTATAAAAATAACGCTATGCAAAGTATGTACTTCACTGAAGAACATCAATTATTTAGGGCCAGCCTAAAGGATTTTTTACAAAAAGAAGTTGTTCCTCATATAGATAAATGGGAAGAAACTGGAACAATTGAAAGATTCATATGGAAGAAATTTGGAGATATGGGTTATTTCGGCTTGGCAACTCCTGAAGAAGATGGTGGTCTTGGTCTTGATCTTTTTTATACAATTATTTTATTAGAAGAATTGCAAAAAGTAAATTCTGGCGGATTTGCAGCTGCAATTTGGGCGCACGCATATTTGGCTATGACGCATTTAAATAAGGAAGCAGATTCTTTTCTAAAAGAAAAGTATTTGAGACCTAGTGTAGACGGTGATAAAATTGGTTGTCTTTGTATTTCAGAGCCTTTTGGTGGTAGTGATGTGGCAGCAATGAGAACAACCGCGGTTAAACAAGGTGATCATTATATTTTAAATGGTTCAAAGACCTTTATTACAAATGGGGTCTATGCAGATTACATGATTGTAGCGGCAAAAACTAAACCTGAGTTAGTTAATAAGGGAATTAGCATTTTTGCTGTTGACAGGAAGAGTGAAGGTGTTACGGCTAATAAATTAAATAAATTAGGTTGGAGAGCTTCAGATACCGCAGAATTGGCATTTGATAATGTAAAAATACCTGTGGAAAATTTAATGGGCGAAGAAAACATGGGCTTTTCGTATATAATGGAGCATTTTTCATTAGAAAGATTGATTATGGGTGTTAATGCTCATGCCCGGTCAGAACATGTTTTGGACTATGCTTTAAATTACATGTCAGAAAGGGAGGCTTTTGGAAAATCAATAAATCAATTTCAAGCTTTAAGACATAGGGTAGTTGATCTTCATGCAGATATAGATATGTGTAAAGAGTATAATTATTCTGTAGCTTATCGCTTAGATAAGGGACAGTATGTAGTTAAAGAAGCTACAATCTCTAAATTAAAGTCAACAAAGGTTGCAGACGAGGTCGCTTACGAATGTTTGCAGTTTTTAGGAGGTTATGGTTATATAGAAGATTATCCTATGGCACGTAACTTTAGAGATAGTAGATTAGGACCTATTGGTGGTGGAACATCAGAAATATTAAGAGAAATTATTTCTAAAATTATTATTGATAAAAAAGAATATAAGCCAACTACAGTGTAGTTAGGAATATAAAAAGTTTAAAAAACAGATTATTGGTTGCCTATTTGAATATAGTTAGTATATTTGCAGCCTTAATCACAAAAGAGAGGAGGTTTAGCCCATGTTAATAATACCAGTAAAAGAAGGAGAAAACATCGATAGAGCTTTAAAGCGTTTCAAACGTAAGTTCGATAAGACAGGTACAATGAGACAGTTACGTAAGCGTCAACAGTTTAATAAGCCGTCGGTTGTTCGAAGAGCACAGATACAAAAAGCAGAATACATTCAAGGTCTTAGAGATCAAGAGGAAATCTAAACTTTGTTTTGATAAAATTAAAATCCCGCTATTTGCGGGATTTTTTTTGCTCAAATATCAACTAGTTCCAAACTTTAATATCTTAGTGTATGTTTTTAACTGAATTTATATCATATCTAACTTTAGAGAAAAATTATTCTGCACATACTATAAAAGCGTATGAAAATGATATTTTGGAATTTAGTAGATTTTGTAAATCTAACTATGAAATTGAAAATATTGATAACGTAGAGTATAGTGTTATAAGATTTTGGGTAGTTAATTTGTCTGAAAGACAAATTAATAATCGTTCTATTAATAGAAAAATATCTTCATTAAAAGCTTATTTTAAATTCCTGCAAAAAATAGGTGTGTCCGAGGTTAATCCACTAGTAAAACATAAAGCGTTAAAAACCTCAAAAAAAATTGAAATACCATTTTCAGAATTAGAAATGGAAAATGTGTTATCCAAAATTGAATATGCAAATGATTTTGAGGGTGTTAGAGATGAGTTGTTGATACATGTTTTATATGTTACGGGTATTAGAAGGGCAGAGTTGATCGCGCTGAAAGTTGTAGATGTAGATTTTGAGACTATGACTTTAAAAGTACTGGGAAAGAGAAGTAAGGAGAGGATTATACCTATGTTAACTGAAACTAAAGAAAAGTTTAAAAGATATCTCAAATGTCGAGAAAAGCTTCCTGATATTATTGATGAAAGAAGTATATTCTTAACAAAGTCAGGTAACAAATTATACGAAACGCTTGTTTATAGGTTAATAAAAAAGTACTTTAGAGAGGTTTCCTCGAAGGTAAAGACGAGTCCTCATATTCTAAGACATACCTTTGCTACTCATCTTTTAAATAAGGGTGCAGATTTAAATGCTGTTAAAGAGTTGCTTGGGCATTCTAGTTTAGCTTCTACGCAGGTATATACGCATAATAGTATAGCTGAATTGAAGAAAGTTCATGCAAAGGCTCATCCAAGGGGAGGAAAATAATAATTGTATAATCTGGCTAAGTAAATTAAGCCATAAATTTTCTGACTATGAAAGTAAATACACAATCGGTAAATTTTAATGCGGATAGTAAATTGATTAATTTTCTTCAGAATAGACTTGATAAGGTGGAAACCTTTTATTCTAAGGTGATTAGCTCTGATGTTTATATGAAGGTTGAGAATACCAGTGCAAAGGAAAATAAGATAGTTGAAATTAAAATTACGATTCCTAAAGATAAATTTGTTGTTAAAAAACAATGTAAATCATTTGAAGAGGCTGTGGACTCAGCTTGTAGTTCGCTGGAACGTAGGCTAATAAAGCAAAAAGAGAAATTAAGATTACAAGCTTGATAAAAATTTTTAAAAATTTGTTTTGAATAAACAAAAAATACTATACATTTGCAGTCCGTTAGAAATAGCGGGCTTTTTTATGACAGAAAAGTTGTGAAATAAGCCGATGTAGCTCAGCTGGCTAGAGCAGCTGATTTGTAATCAGCAGGTCGTGGGTTCGAGTCCCTCCATCGGCTCTTAAGTTCTTTAAAATATTAGTTTGAGGGGAGATACTCAAGCGGCCAACGAGGGCAGACTGTAAATCTGCTGACTACGTCTTCGCAGGTTCGAATCCTGCTCTCCCCACAAAACTATTTAGAAAAGAATTTTATTGAAATATTGTAATATTATAAGCGGGAGTAGCTCAGTTGGTAGAGCGTCAGCCTTCCAAGCTGAATGTCGCCGGTTCGAACCCGGTCTCCCGCTCTATAAATTTGACAGAAATGTCATTCCTGCGAAGGCAGGAATCTATCCTTGGGTAGGTTCAACACTTTACGCCGGTGTAGCTCAGGGGTAGAGCGTTTCCTTGGTAAGGAAGAGGTCACGAGTTCAATTCTCGTCATTGGCTCAATTAAGGTATAAATTTGTACACTAATATAAACTAAGAATAAAATACATTAAACATGGCAAAGGAAACTTTCGATCGTTCCAAACCGCACTTAAATATAGGTACTATTGGACACGTGGATCACGGTAAAACTACATTGACTGCTGCTATTACTACTGTTTTGGCAAATGCAGGTCTTTCTGAATTGAGAAGTTTCGATTCTATCGATAACGCTCCTGAGGAAAAAGAAAGAGGTATTACAATTAACACTTCACACGTAGAGTATTCTACAGCTAATCGTCACTACGCGCACGTTGACTGTCCTGGTCACGCGGATTACGTAAAGAACATGGTTACTGGTGCTGCTCAAATGGATGGTGCTATTTTGGTTGTTGCCGCTACAGATGGTCCTATGCCACAAACTCGTGAGCATATCCTTTTAGGTCGCCAGGTTGGTATTCCTAGAATGGTTGTATTCATGAATAAAGTGGATATGGTTGATGATGAGGAATTGATCGAGCTTGTTGAAATGGAAGTAAGAGAATTGCTTTCTTTCTATGAGTATGATGGTGATAATGGTCCTGTAATCGCTGGTTCTGCATTAGGTGCATTGAACGGTGAGCAAAAGTGGGTTGATACTGTTATGGAGTTGATGGATGCTGTTGATGCATGGATCGAACTTCCTAAAAGAGATGTTGAGAAGGATTTCTTAATGCCTGTTGAAGATGTATTTACTATTACTGGTCGTGGTACTGTTGCAACTGGTCGTATAGAGACTGGTATTGCTAACACTGGTGATGCTGTTGAAATTATTGGTATGGGTGCTCAAAAATTAAACTCTACAGTTACTGGGGTTGAGATGTTCCGTAAGATATTAGATAGAGGTGAGGCTGGAGATAATGTTGGTATCTTGTTAAGAGGTATTGAAAAATCTCAAATTACTCGTGGTATGGTAATCTGTAAGCCAGGTTCTGTTAAGCCGCATGCTAAATTTGAAGCTGAAGTTTATGTATTGAAAAAAGAAGAAGGTGGTCGTCATACACCATTTCATAATAACTATCGTCCACAGTTCTATGTAAGAACTACTGATGTTACTGGTAATATTTCACTTCCTTCAGGAGTTGAAATGGTTATGCCTGGTGATAACCTTACAATTACAGTTGAGTTGATTCAGCCAATCGCATTAAGCGTAGGTCTTCGTTTCGCTATCCGTGAAGGTGGTAGAACAGTAGGTGCTGGTCAAGTAACTAAGATTATAGATTAATTTTAATCTAATAAGAGTATTGTGTTTAAGGGTGTCTTGCTCAAGCGGGACACCTTTATATGCAAAAAATAGAATTGGTGATTAAATTCATCGTTCATACGGGTGTAGCTCAGTTGGTAGAGCACTGGTCTCCAAAACCAGGTGTCGGGAGTTCGAGTCTCTCCTCCCGTGCATAATAGAATTTGGATTAATTATCCTGCTTTGTTGAAATTGTAAAATAGAATTTAAATGTTCACATATATAAAAGAATCCGTTGAAGAGTTAAGGAATAATGTTACTCTTCCTTCACGTGCAGAGTCATCTAACTTGATGGTTATTGTAGCTGTGTTTTCTATCCTTTTCGCTTTAGCGACTTGGGGTGTGGATACGGTCTTTAGTAAAGTGATTAAATCATATTTCAACTACGTTTTAAACTAATAAGGACTATGTCAGAGGTATTGGAAAAGAAATGGTACGTTGTCAGAGCTGTCAGTGGTCAGGAGAATAAAATCAAAGGATACATTGAAAGTGAAGTAGAGCGTCATGGTTTTTCAGACTATTTAGAAGATGTTCTTGTTCCTACCGAGAAGGTTGTTCAAATCAGAAATGGGAAGAAAATAAACAAAGAAAGAGTTTATTTTCCTGGATATATTATGATTAAAGCCAATTTAGGTGGTGAAATGGTTCACATTGTTAGATCTATAACTAACGTTATAGGGTTTTTAGGGGAAACTAAAGGGGGTGACCCAGTTCCTTTGAGAAAGAATGAAGTGAATAGAATGCTAGGTAAAGTAGATGAACTAGCTGTTAATACGGATAGTGTTGCGATTCCATTTGTATTTGGTGAAACGGTTAAAGTTATTGATGGTCCTTTTAATGGCTTCAATGGTACTGTTGAGAAAATCAATGAAGAGAAGCGTAAGCTAGAGGTTATGGTTAAGATTTTCGGAAGAAAAACTCCGTTAGAGCTTAGTTATATGCAGGTAGAGAAAGTATAAGTATTATAATAAGTGTTACATATATAATTAAAGTAGTGTTGCTTCCGTAAACACACTTTCAATTTAATTTTAAACAATGGCAAAAGAAATAGGTAAAGTAGTTAAACTACAAGTTAAGGGAGGTGCAGCGAATCCATCGCCACCGGTTGGACCTGCCTTAGGTGCTGCTGGTGTTAACATAATGGAATTCTGTAAGCAATTTAATGCTCGTACGCAGGATAAGCCAGGTAAAATATTACCAGTTGTTATCACCGTTTACAAGGATAAGTCTTTCGACTTCGTTGTAAAAACACCACCGGCGGCAATTCAGCTATTGGAAGCGGCTAAGATTAAGAAAGGATCTGGCGAACCTAACAGAGTAAAATTAGGTAGTGTTACCTGGGACCAAATCAAGGCTATAGCTGAAGATAAAATGGTTGACCTTAATGCGTTTACAGTAGAATCTGCTATGAGTATGATAGCGGGTACTGCACGTTCTATGGGTATGAAGGTAGCAGGAAAGAAACCTTTTTAAAATCTTAAAAGCAATTAAATGGCAAAGTTAACTAAGAAGCAAAAAGAAGCGCATTCTAAAATAGAGAAAGATAAATTATACTCTGTTACAGAAGCTTCAGCTTTAATAAAAGAGATAACCAATACAAAATTCGATGCATCTGTAGATTTAGCAGTTCGTTTGGGTGTAGATCCAAGAAAAGCAAATCAAATGGTTCGTGGTGTGGTAACATTACCTCATGGAACTGGTAAAGATGTTAAGGTTTTGGCTTTGGTAACACCAGACAAGGAAGCAGAAGCTCAAGAAGCAGGTGCTGACTATGTTGGTTTAGATGAGTATTTGGAAAAAATTAAAAACGGTTGGACAGATGTTGATGTTATCATCACTATGCCAAGTGTAATGGGTAAATTAGGTCCTTTAGGTCGAGTATTAGGACCAAGAGGTTTAATGCCGAATCCAAAGACAGGAACTGTAACTATGGATGTAGCTAAGGCTGTATCTGAAGTTAAGGCAGGTAAAATAGATTTTAAAGTTGATAAAACAGGTATCGTACATGCTGCGATAGGTAAAGCTTCTTTTTCTGCAGATAAAATTGCAGACAATGCTAAGGAGTTGTTAGATACTTTGAATAAGATGAAGCCAACTGCGTCAAAAGGAGTTTACATGAAATCAATATTCATGTCTAGCACTATGAGTCCTAGTTTGCAATTAGATCCAAAGTCAGTTTAACAGCTGGTAGTTAAAAATTAAAAGTATGACAAGAGAAGAAAAAGCAACGGTTATAAAAGATTTGACTACGCAGTTGGCAGATAGTACCACGATTTATGTGGCTGATATCTCAGGTTTAAATGCAAGTACAACTTCTGATTTAAGAAGAGCTTGCTTTAAGGCTAATATAAGACTGGCTGTAGTTAAGAATACCTTGCTTGCAAAAGCAATGGAAGCTTCGGAAAAAGAATTTGGTGAATTACCAGAAACATTAAAGGGAAGTACTTCTCTTATGTTTTCTGATGTTGCCAATGCTCCCGCAAAATTAATAAAGAATTTTAGAAAAAAATCTAATAAGCCTTTATTGAAAGGAGCTTTTGTAGAAGAAGCAGTTTACATAGGTGATGAAAACTTAGATGCTTTAGTTAGCATTAAGTCTAAAGAAGAAATGATTGGTGAAATAATTGGATTGTTACAATCCCCAGCCAAGAATGTTATTTCTGGACTTAAATCTGGTGGTGGTAAACTAGCAGGTATTCTAAAAACATTATCTGAAAGATAAGTACGCACAATTAACTAAGTATATTTTAAAAATTTTATTAAACGATAGAAAATGGCAGATTTAAAAGATTTCGCAGAGCAATTGGTTAACCTTACTGTAAAAGAAGTAAACGAGTTAGCTACTATATTAAAAGATGAGTACGGTATCGAGCCTGCAGCAGCAGCAGCAGTAGTAGTAGCTGGTGGTGGTGATGCTGGTGAAGCAGTTGAAGAGAAAACTGAATTTGACGTAATTTTGAAAGCAGCAGGTGCTTCTAAATTAGCAGTAGTTAAATTGGTAAAAGAATTAACTGGTTTAGGTTTGAAAGATGCGAAAGATATCGTTGATAGCGCACCAAAAGCTGTTAAAGAAGCAGTTTCTAAAGACGAAGCTGAAGGTATTAAAAAATCATTGGAAGAAGCTGGAGCAGAAGTTGAGCTTAAATAATAGCAACAACCATATTACTTTTGGTTTAGGTCTTTTCGCTTTTGGCGGTTAGACCTAAGCCATTTTATAGATTTAGGTATATTAAGAGGTATACTACTCATTTAGTACTCACGATCAAAACACTGTCCGTAGATGTTCACAAATAATACTGAAAGAATAAGCTTCGCTTCCGCAAGAAACACACCGGATTACCCGGATTTCTTAGATATTCAGATTAAATCTTTCCAAGACTTTTTTCAACTAGAGACTAAATCAGATGAAAGAGGTAATGAAGGTCTTTATAACACCTTCATGGAAAATTTCCCGATTACTGATACAAGAAATCAGTTCGTATTGGAATTCCTTGATTATTTTATAGATCCACCAAGATATTCAATACAAGAATGTATCGAACGTGGTCTTACCTATAGCGTTCCTTTAAAAGCGCGTTTAAAATTATATTGTACTGATCCAGAACATGAAGATTTTGAAACGATTGTACAGGATGTGTATTTAGGTACAATACCATATATGACTCCGAGTGGTACTTTTGTGATCAATGGTGCAGAGAGAGTTGTGGTTTCTCAGTTGCATAGATCTCCAGGGGTTTTCTTTGGTCAGTCTTTCCATGCAAACGGAACAAAATTATATTCTGCTAGGGTAATTCCTTTTAAAGGTTCTTGGATAGAATTTGCTACCGATATTAATGGCGTTATGTATGCTTATATCGATAGAAAGAAAAAATTACCGGTTACAACTTTATTCAGAGCTATTGGTTTTGAGCGTGATAAGGATATTTTAGAGATTTTCGATCTTTCTGAAGAAGTGAAGGTTTCTAATGCCGGATTAAAAAAAGTTCTTGGGCGTAAATTAGCTGCAAGAGTATTGAACACTTGGCATGAGGATTTTGTTGATGAGGATACTGGTGAAGTTGTATCAATAGAACGTAATGAGATTGTTTTAGATAGAGATACTATTCTTGAAAAAGATCATATTACTGAAATTATAGATGCTGATGTAAAGACTGTTCTTTTGCATAAAGAAAATAATGCGCAATCTGATTACGCAATTATTCATAATACATTACAGAAAGATCCAACGAACTCCGAAAAGGAAGCAGTTGAACACATCTATCGTCAATTACGTAATGCTGAGCCGCCAGATGAGGAAACAGCACGTGGTATTATTGATAAATTATTCTTTTCTGATCAACGTTATAACTTAGGTGAAGTTGGTCGTTATAGAATGAATAAGAAATTACAGTTGGATATTGGAATGGACAAGCAAGTCTTGACCAAAATAGATATCATTACTATAATAAAATATTTAATTGAGTTAATTAACTCAAAAGCAGAGATTGATGATATTGATCACTTATCTAACCGTCGTGTTAGAACAGTAGGTGAACAGTTATCATCTCAGTTTGGTGTTGGTCTTGCTCGTATGGCAAGAACAATACGTGAGCGTATGAATGTTCGTGATAACGAAGTATTTACACCTATAGATTTAATTAATGCGAAGACATTGTCTTCTGTTATAAATTCTTTCTTTGGAACAAATCAGTTATCTCAGTTTATGGATCAAACGAATCCATTAGCTGAAATTACGCACAAAAGAAGATTGTCAGCATTAGGACCAGGTGGTTTATCTAGAGAACGTGCTGGTTTCGAAGTACGTGATGTTCACTATACGCACTATGGTCGTTTATGTCCTATTGAAACTCCAGAAGGTCCAAACATTGGTTTGATATCTTCATTATCTGTGTTTGCGAAAGTAAACCCAATGGGGTTCTTGGAGACACCTTATAGAAAGGTTACTAATTCTGTTGTTGATTATAAGAATTTTACATATTTAAGTGCTGAAGAAGAGGAAGGGATGAAAATTGCGCAAGCGAACATTCCAATGAAGGAAGATGGTACTATTGATGCTGAAAAGGTTATTGCAAGAGAAGAAGGAGATTTCCCTGTTGTAGATCCATCAGAAATTCAATATACGGATGTTGCACCTAATCAAATTGCATCTATTTCTGCATCTTTAATTCCATTCTTGGAACATGATGATGCGAACAGAGCTTTGATGGGATCTAACATGATGCGTCAAGCAGTTCCTTTATTGAAACCACAATCTCCGATTGTAGGAACAGGTTTAGAGCGTCAAGTAGCTTCTGATTCTAGAGTATTGATAAATGCTGAAGGAGATGGGGTTATTGAGTATGTAGATGCTCAAAAAGTAACTATCAAATATGATAGAACTGATGAGGAGAGATTAATTAGCTTCGAGGACGATAGTAAGACATACTTCTTGGTTAAGTTTAGAAAAACAAACCAAGGGACGAATATTAACCTAAAGCCAATTGTTCAAAAAGGTGATAGAGTTAAGAAAGGACAAGTTCTTTGTGAAGGGTATGCAACTGAAAAAGGAGAATTAGCACTAGGTAGAAACCTTGTAGTGGCATTTATGCCATGGAAAGGATACAACTTTGAGGATGCGATTGTAATTTCTGAAAAAGTTGTTCGTGAGGATATATTTACATCTATTCATGTTGATGAATATTCTTTAGAAGTAAGAGATACCAAATTGGGAGCTGAAGAGCTTACGCATGATATACCTAACGTTTCGGAAGAGGCTACAAAAGACCTTGATGAAAATGGTATGATTAGAATTGGTGCCGAGGTTAAGCCTGGTGACATTCTAATTGGTAAAATTACACCTAAAGGTGAGTCTGATCCTACGCCTGAAGAAAAATTATTACGTGCCATTTTTGGTGACAAAGCAGGTGATGTAAAAGATGCATCTTTAAAAGCTTCACCTTCTTTAAGGGGTGTTGTTATTGAAAAGAAATTATTCTCTAGATCTGTAAAGGATAAGAGAAAACGTTCTGAAGATAAAGAAGAGCTTTCTAAGCTTGAATTGGAATACGAAGTAAAATTCCAAGAATTAAAGGATGTACTTGTTGAGAAATTATTTACTATAGTTAATGGTAAAACTTCGCAAGGTGTGCTTAATGATTTAGGAGAAGAAGTTTTACCTAAGGGTAAAAAGTATACTATGAAAATGTTGAATTCTGTTGATGATTTTGCTCACTTAGTTGGTGGAAGCTGGACAACGGATAATGATACTAATGGATTGGTTGCTGATTTACTTCATAACTATAAGATTAAACTTAACGATTTACAAGGAAACTTGAGAAGAGATAAGTTTACAATTTCTGTAGGTGATGAGTTACCTGCAGGTATTATGAAACTAGCTAAAGTTTATATTGCTAAGAAGCGTAAGCTTAAAGTTGGTGATAAAATGGCGGGTAGACACGGTAACAAAGGTATTGTATCTAGAATTGTACGTCATGAAGATATGCCGTTCTTAGAAGATGGAACTCCTGTTGATATTGTACTTAACCCATTGGGTGTACCATCGCGTATGAACATTGGTCAGATTTACGAAACCGTATTAGGTTGGGCGGGTCTTAAACTTGGTAGAAAGTATGCAACTCCAATTTTTGATGGTGCTACATTAGATCAAATTAATGCTTACACTGACGAAGCAGGTATTCCAAGATTTGGACACACGTACTTATATGATGGTGGAACTGGTCAGCGTTTTGATCAACCTGCAACTGTAGGTGTGATTTATATGTTGAAACTTGGACACATGGTAGATGATAAAATGCATGCACGTTCTATAGGACCATATTCATTAATTACACAACAACCTTTGGGTGGTAAAGCTCAATTTGGTGGTCAAAGATTTGGTGAGATGGAAGTATGGGCACTTGAAGCATATGGTGCATCGGCAACTTTACGTGAGATTTTAACGGTTAAGTCTGATGATGTTATCGGAAGAGCTAAAACCTATGAATCAATTGTTAAAGGTGAAACAATGCCAGAACCTGGTTTACCAGAATCTTTCAACGTTTTAATGCACGAACTTAAGGGATTAGGTTTGGATATTAGGCTTGAGGAATAGTTCAATATTTTATATTGAAGACTATTAAGTAAAACAAATTAAAACATTATCAGCACGCTATTATGGCTAGAATAAAAGATAATAACCCAATAAAAAGGTTCGATAAAATTTCAATAGGATTAGCTTCGCCAGAATCTATTTTGGCAGAATCTAGAGGTGAAGTTTTAAAGCCTGAAACAATTAACTATAGAACTCACAAACCAGAACGTGATGGTTTGTTCTGTGAGCGTATTTTTGGTCCTGTAAAGGATTATGAATGTGCTTGTGGTAAATATAAGCGTATTCGTTACCGTGGTATCGTATGTGACCGTTGTGGTGTAGAAGTAACGGAGAAAAAAGTACGTAGAGACCGTGTAGGACACATCAATCTTGTGGTGCCTGTTGCCCATATCTGGTATTTTAGAAGTTTGCCCAACAAAATAGGTTATCTGTTGGGGCTACCTTCCAAGAAATTGGATATGATCATCTATTATGAGCGTTATGTGGTTATTCAACCCGGTATCGCAAAAAATGCTGATGGTGATGAGCTACAGCGTATGGACTTCCTTACGGAAGAGGAATATCTAGATGTTCGTGAGAGCATTCCACAGGAAAATATGTACCTGGATGATAGCGATCCCAATAAATTTATCGCTAAAATGGGTGCCGAATGTCTTATTGAGCTTTTAAAGCGTATCGATCTTGATGAATTATCTTACGATCTACGTCACAAAGCCAATAATGAGACTTCAAAACAACGTAAAACAGAAGCTTTAAAACGTCTTCAGGTGGTTGAAGCCTTGCGTGACGCAAACAAAAACCGGGAGAACAAAGCCGAGTGGATGATCATGAAAGTGGTTCCCGTAATTCCACCAGAATTGCGCCCACTGGTTCCTCTAGATGGTGGTCGTTTCGCGACATCAGATTTAAATGACCTTTACCGTCGTGTGATCATACGTAACAACCGTTTGAAGCGCTTGATGGAAATCAAG
>LAZR01000258.1_pt1 | contig 51134 bp, 82 predicted proteins | sample 329461 | NCBI WGS metagenome assembly LAZR01 (sample SAMN03002196, study PRJNA259156) | marine sediment metagenome | biome: sea floor; feature: Hydrothermal impacted sediments; material: marine sediment; isolation source: Loki non-amplified sample from Loki's castle hydrothermal vent sediment ...
GTTTGATTCTCTATAGCCTGAGTATTCATCCATTTCTTTTCCGCAGTACATTCTAGCATGTTTACTTAAAGGAGCATTGCCTGGAATTATTATATCTTTATGAAGATGAATCTTCTCCATACTCACCTTTCTGTTTCTACGTCGCCTGAGTCAAAGCCTAGTTCTTTTTTGATTTCATCTATAGGCTGAACTTGGCCTTTGCTTCGGGCTTCTTGTCCTAGTTTTATTTCTTCTTTTGAAAGTCCTGTGTCTGAAGCTGGAGGCTGAAGTGTTTCTTTCCCGTAGACTATAGGGGCTCTATCTTCTTTTGGAATTCTTAGTTCTAATTGAACTCTTTCATCTGTTCTGCACTCGCAGCAGTGTAGCGTTCCTGTTGCAGGGTTTACTGGTAGTATAGCTAATGACTGAATTACAGAATCGTGTCCTTTAGCACACTTGTATTTCTCATCTGGATCTGTTACTACTAGTCTTCTAAGAGGAGTCTGGGTTATGTTTTCTATACTCATTAATTCTCCCCTTCTTGAGCTAAAAGAATAGTTCCTTTACCTCCGTCTACTGTTATTAGGTCACCGTTTTTTATTAAAGTAGTTGCCTGTACGGTTCCTACTACACAGGGTATTCCTAGCTCTCTAGCTATTATAGATGTGTGAGATAGAGGTCCTCCCGTATCAGTAACTACTGCAGAGGCTTTTGCCATTAGGGCAGTCCATGTTGGGGTAGTCGAAGGGCAGACCAAGATGCCTTCTTTAAAGAGTTTTGCCCCCTCTTCAAGAGTGAGTATGAGGGTAGCATTTCCCTTAGTCACTCCTTTGCTAGCTGCCATTCCTCGTAGGATTATATTTCCCATTTGCTTTCCTTTAAGACTTTACTATACTTATTGTATGAGTTCCATCGTCTCTGTTATGTACTATAAAGTACTTAAGCATGTTAGTCTCCATAGGGCCTAGTACCCTATCTGCTACATGTACTTCAATCTTTACTTTGCAGTGTACTGACTCGCATCTACTATCTGCGATAGAAGGGTCAGGCTTTACTTTAGCCATCTTCTGCCTTTCTTTCTACTGGCCTATATCTATAGTCTGGTTCTATTACTTTTATCTTACTCTTCTTCCAAGGTATCTTATGAAATAGTCTCTTGCCCCTTTTAGCTGCTGTCCATATACTAGGAATTGCTCTAGATACTAATCCTATTACTCCTGTTAGTGCTATGGCTACAAAGAAGTAACCTACTGTCTTAGGGAAGGGTCCCATAGAGATTTCTACTGGAATGCCTCTTAAGGAGGATAATCCGAACCCTAGAAGAACTACTATACCAGCTAAGAATACTGTCTCAGTTGGTAGTACTAACATTCTGGCTATTAGTAATGATATCTTTGCTATTCTATTGAAGACTAACCTTCTGTTCATATTAAAAGTTTTGAAAGAGTGGTACGAACATAAGCATGAGAGGTACTGTTAGCGTGTATACTATAGTCATTGATATTCTAGATGATCCTGTTCTAGCCTGTCCTATTGCTGCCATGGAAGAAACTATAAGATAGAATGGGGGTATTGAATATAGCATGACTGTAGTTGTCGTAGAGTGAGCTGTAAAGTCTCTTGCTCCTATTGACCCAAGCATTAGAGTAGCTACTAGTAAGTTCATTATGATTATGTAGCTGTAGAATGTAAAGCTCTTTATAGTACTAAGCTTCATCTGGGTCTCCGAGTAGTTAACTTTGTTGGAATTGATAGGGATTGTTCTGAGCATTCTTTCTGACTGCATGGAGACATAGTGTGAAACACGAATTTAGGATATGCTTGGCTTAGGCTATTCTGTGCATCTGCTATATCTACTGCGTCTATAGTTCCTGCTAGCAGATTGCTAGTACGCTCATTGCCATAGGTGTAGTGAAACTTCATGCTTTAAGCCCCAGCTCACTGGCTGGAAGACTACAGTTAATAAGATTACAAGGAGTTACTAGTTTAGCTTTGTGGTAATGCTCATATATTATTTGCTCAGCTTCTTTTATGTCTTTGGCTTCTAGAGTTCTTGCCATTAGTTTTCCTGAGTGCTCAGCTATGTAGTGGAACTTCACCAGCTACCCTCTATTAGATTAGATAGTATTCTTCCTACTATGGAAGTAACAAAAACTATTGTTATCCACTCCCAAACTTTTAGTGTAATCTTTACGTATAGAAAGGTTAGGGGCTTCATCTGCAATTCTCCAGATCTACTTCACCTACTAGGTTTCCATAGTGAAACTCATAGCAGGTTCCATACTTGGAAAGCTCAACAGTCCACTCAGGCTCTGTAAAAGTCTTTATGAGCATACTGAATCCTATTACTAGGATTATAGATCCTATAACTGCTAGTATGTATACTAGGGTTATTCTTTCTAGTAACCTGTTAATCATGCTTTTACTTCTGGAAATCTAGGGTCTATGTCTACGAACTCTACTGCCTTGTAATCTTTAAGTCCTATTACAAAGCTGTCTTCAAATATGTCCTCTCCCAGGCTATAGGCCATCATTGCTTTGTACTCTTCTAGCTGCTCGTCTGGGTTAGTGAAGGTTATGTAAAAGTTTACTCCTGCTATCTTTAATCTTTCTAGCTGGCCTAAGATCATTGTCTCGCTGTATTCCATATAGGGTCTGCGAGTGTTGGTTTCGTAGTTTTGTTTTGAGGTTCCCTTGATGCTTACTGCATATAGACAGTTAGGCCGTGCTATGTCTCTTAGTACTTCTATATCGTAGATATGCTCTGTTAAGAGAAAGTCACTGTGGAAGGGTATATCACTAAATAGGCTTAGTGCATCTAGTAGCTCAGGCCAGTGATCTAGGTAGAAGGCTGGAGCCCCTCCCATTAGATGAAATACTTCTTGTTCTGATGCTCTAAAGGATGCTACAAGATCATAGGTATCGTACTCTACGTACTGTCCCCAGACTCCTGATCTGGTTACGTAGCAGTACTGGCAGTCTAAGTTGCAGCCATATGTCTGGACTACGAATTGCTTGTTAGGACTTCCTAGTCCAGTTCTCTTCATGAAGATGGCTGGAAACTGATCGTAACCTCCACCTCCTCTGTAGGTATCGCACTTGCGAAAGTGTCCTTCGTTTAGTATATCTTCTTCCCTTATGTCAAGTAGTTGGAACTTGCTCAGTGGGACTATCTTCCACTTGAAAGGTTGACTAGGGGACATTGGCTACTCCAGTTAGTTCTGGCTTGGAGAAGGGTGATCTAGATCCTATAAATGCAGGTATTAATTCTTCTAGCATAAGTTCCTTTATATCCAATTCTTCTAGCTCTGCAAGCTGCTGGCTGTTTACTGATCCTGTTTCTTTTATCTCTTGTCTAACCTTCTCCATTAAAGAATGGCCAGCATCTTCTGGGTCGTAGTCTACTTCAAAGGTTACTCGATAACGAGACATTGTTACTCCTTACTGAAGCCACTGTCCTGGCATTAGCATAAGAGGATAAGATAGTTCATGGTAGGGTTCTATACACACTGCTATCATGTCAGATAGCCTAGACCCTAGATGATCTCTTAGTGACTTAGAAAAAGCGTCATAGATTAGGCCCTCATCTTTCTTCCAGTTCCCAGTCCATATTACTGCCTCTGTAGTATAGTACTTCCCTGAGGACTTAAAGAATTCTACTTTAACTGAGCTTGCGTCTTCTGAGTAGTGGCCCATTACTTATGGGGCTCCAGTCTTAAAGTGGCTATATATTCTTTTCTGCCACCTGGAGTGTCTAAGGTATCTATTAGCCACTGATGCAAGTCGTTTCCTAGATTAGCGTCTGATTCTGGAAATCTATTTGTTAGGGCTAGCCTAGCGTATTCCCTTAGAGCTAGTCTGGCTACTGGATCTTTATCTATTCTTAGAATGAAGTACTGGGCTTCTGGGTCTGTTTCTCCCTTGGTCTTGGTTACTGTGTAACGCTGTTTGTCGAGTCCTCTTTGATTCATTATTTCTTTACCTTTCTCTTACTTATGGACAGGGGACTTGACTGTCTAGTACTCTGCCTCTGTATACTTCATAGCATAGTCCTGAGGCATCGCTTTGTGTTATGCTCCACTCAGGTCTAGTTGGAGGGGCTAAGAAAGTTTCTTTCCCAACTACTGTTACTACAATAATTGCTATTATTAGTAAAACTCCTAAACTAAGGCTTAGTACCTGCATCTTATTCATCTTGGCACAATGCTTATGAGCCAGGCTAGTCCAATTGCTATGCTTACGGGAATTAGGCCTATTATTATGTAGTAGATTAGTGAGGGACTTGTGTCTCTCATCTTATACCTTCTTGTTCTCGAACCAGTATTCTCCTTCAGTATTATACTGTATATCTTGAAATAGATTGGGCCAGAGCTCTGTGCATATTACAGCCACGTCTTGAAAGACCATTCTGATCTCTTCCTCTGCTGCTTTGTTGGTTCTCATCTCTATGACATGTCTTAGAGCCCTTATGTTTGCAGTACCTATTATGTTTGTGGACATGCCGATAGGAAGTATTCTTCTTGCAGCTGAAGTATACTTCTTCTTGATGCTCATATCTAGTTCTTCGAAGGTTTCTACTCCTTCTTTAAGAGCAGCTGAGTCTAGCAGCTGCTTGTATTCATGCTCTGCATTAGAGGCTATACTTCTAAAGATACTTTCTATAAATTCGTTACCTTTGAATATCTCTGGTACCCAGTATCCTAGCTCATCTGCTCTTACATAGCGAAGAGATTCCTGTGACCAAGCCCAGCCTGCTCTATGTCTTACTACTTCGTGAGTGAATACTCTAGAAACATTTCTAAAAGCGAATGTTGCGGATGCGTGCTCTAGTACTGAGCCATGTCCTGATTCTAGTATGTTCTTTATGTGGGCGTAGTTGCCTTCTCTTACTCTAGAGATGTTTTTGTTAATCATAGTTCCATAGGACATGTAACAGGAGCGACTGGCTATCTCAGTTAAGAGGTCTGGATCTGACTGAGTGGAAAACTCTGGGTACCAGTCTTCTTGTTCTACTCCTAGGGAGGCTAGATATGAATCTAAACCTTTTCTGTCTATAGTAGTGTGTGCTAGTAAAAATACTTCAGGCTCAGTCTCATGCATCTGTTACCATCTCCAAGTTCTCTGCTAGACTAACGAATACAGAATCTGGTATCATTCTTGTTGGGGGTGTTACTTCAATTAGTAGATTATCTATGTTTACTGATGTAGGTACTGCTCCTTCTATATGTAGAGTTAAAGAGCCACTCTTAAGTTCATACTTTAAGACTTCCCCTTGGTATATCCAGCCAGTCTCTCCAGTGCTTCTTATTTTTAGAATATGCCTATCTTCAAATCTAGCTTGTGCTATATCTAGGGGAATATTTAGTGCAGCTTGTAATCTGCCTCGCATCTTTAGTGTTTCACATTTATCATAGTCGCAGGCACAGGGGATTCTGTAGTCGCGGAGATAGACTTCCTGCAGAAGCATTCTGTGGATGTTCACTGGTATACTACTCCTTAATTTATAAGTAGCTGGAACATGGCTACTATATCGTTGAAGTCTATCCGAAAGTTATTGTTGAAGTCGAAGAAGAATGTATTCTCAGCCGAGGTTATCTCTGTTGCCTCTGCAGTGAAATTGTTGAAGAATATAACTATGTCTGCAAAGTCGTGTCTACCATTTGCATTTAAATCTTCTGCTTTTCCATCTCCGTCTATATCCCTTGCTGGGCCTGATTGTCCAGATATAGTGGGAAAGTCTCCTACTACTTTTATAAAAGTATCTACTGGTGTAGGTAGAAGAGGAGGACCGGCATTGTTAGGATCTACTGTTCTATAGACGACAGATACTGTTGCAGTTCCTATGGCTATACCCTTGAGCTCAAGTAGACCAAGGACTATAGGTTCAGTGGGATCTGTGGGCTCAGTGGGATCTGGGGGCTTGGATAGTACTCCTGTAAAGTCTACTCCTGAGAGATGTACGAGTTTGAAAGTAGGTTGTAGTTCAATACTTGAGATGCCTAAGTTGCTTAGGTCTGCTCCTACTATGTGAACAGCGTCGACGGAGACGCCGTCATCTATTAGAACAGAGATATTGAAGCCAGCTACTCCTTCAGGAGAGTTGGTTAGTATAATTGGTACTAGATTGGTCGCTCCTAGCATGATATTAGTGGCGGCTACTTGAATAGTGAATGGTTCTACTTGAGCCTCTGCTTCCTTAGGAGTTAAAGCCCACCAGATAAAGCCTATCGTTATTACCATTCCTATTACTATAGCACTAACTATGTGGAAGGGACTCGGTGCTGCTTGCTTCATTACCTCTCCTTACCTAAAGTGATCTACTATGAAACCTATTCCAAAGCCTATTCCTATCATGATTGCCACTGGAGGTATTAACCTAGCTAACCACCAGCCCATTCCATCTATATAGAACTCCTTCATCTCTGCCCAGTATTCTTTCATGGTGCTAGTATCTTCTCCTTGAGTTTTTCAGCAGGAGTTTCATAGATGAATTTGTACATTAGATTCTTTATGTTAAGTCTCTGAAGTTTAGTTACTTCATTGGTTGGAGTGTTTAGTTGTACAGCAGCTGTGGCTGTATAAAGATCTTGGTCAACTACATTTATTAACTCCATAACTCTATCAGCACTTTCAGTGGCTCTGTTAGAGTTATATAGAATTAAGGCGAAGAATTGCACAAGCATGGTCTTCACTTCTGGGCCAGCCTTTACTGTGTTGGTAGTATGTATAAGGGGGGAAACACCAGGTCTACACCCGCACTGCAAGCAGTACAGAACGTCTGTGTAGGAGGCCATGCTCTTATCGACTTGATAGACATCTCCTCTGCATCTAGGACACGACTTTAAGAAAAGGCTCATGGGGCTTTCCCTTCTGTACTACATAAGTAAATGGAGTTAATATTGAGCCCTGATAGAATTGCTTTCCTATCATAAAGGCTTCATTTAAAAGCTTTCTTACTTGTTGACCAGTTGGCTCTGTTTCTACTTGCTCTTCAAGCTTAGTAGCTATGGAGCCAATTACTATTTCTGATGGTGACCCTAAGACATAGTAAGGGGCAATAGGATCTATGACTGCGTATTTGGCATCTACTGAAAATATCTCCCCCTTGAGAGCTATTAAGAGTTCCCCCCTCTCTTCTGACTCCTCTAAAATTTCTTCAATTAGCTCTTTGTAGATCTCTATAATATCAAAGGCTACTAGTTTTATTAGCCTCTTATAGTCCTTGCTGCAGTATAATTTATCTAGTTCTTCCTCCTTCAGTAGTGGTGTGTTACTGAAGCATATCTTTTCTAGCACGTTCTGTTGTACAGCACTTCCTACTGAAGCAAATGTGACTATGTGATTTCCCTTCTCATCCTGCAAAGAACACAGCTTAGGAGTATGCGCGGCTAGAGAAAATCCTCCGTCTGATACTGAGCAATCAGCCATTATGTGTAGGGTGCCGTTAGTCTTTTCTTTGTAAAAAGCTATTAAGGACAATAAAGTTTCTCCTAGCCGGTTTCTTTTTTAGGCTATATATTATCCATGTGAGTCCTATTAAGATTCCAGTTCCTATAAGGGCATACAGTATTATAGCTGGATAGAGAATTCTAGCTGTGTCTATTAAGCTAGCTAGTACTAGACCTCCTAAGCTGAAGATTGCAGCTCCTAGTAAGTAGAATCGCTCTGGTCTCCTCAGTATCCACTTTAGTAGCTTCATGTTTCCCTTCTCAAAGTCCCGGGCTGCAAGCTGCCGGAGGAGAGCACGTCCAATGCTTACAGCCCAGGTCTTAATACAGAATTGAGATCTTTACTACTGCCTTACCTTATACCGAGGCTAAGGCTGCCAGATGAGATATCTTTACCTTGAGCTGGTCGACTAGATCCTCGGCGTCCGTGATGTCCATGTCCTCCTCGTCTATACCGTTGAGGGCCTTGTCTGACAACTCTGCCTTCCAGGTTCCTTCGTCTTCGTCTGAGTCTGAGTCCTCTTCGAAGGTGAAGATGGCGTCCAGAATGGCTAGCTCATTGCGTGAGATGTTCAATGTTACATCGGCTGAGTTCTGTTCCATGTTTTGTGTTACCTTTCTTCTTGCTGTTGAGGTGTAAGAGTTGTTACTAGTTAAGATACAACTGAGTATTGACTACTTTCTAATGTTACGTCTCCTTCTCTTTCCTTTATGGCTTCTTCTTTCTCGTGATCTATTATCTTTTGTCTTTCTTCCGCATACTCTTGAAGAAGCTTCTGCTTTCTACCTTTTCTATTTTCTTCTCTAGTCCTCCTCATTTGTACTAGATAATCATAGGTCATAGAAGCAGCACTTTCATCCTCGTCTCTTCCTAAGGCTCCGGCGGCAGCTGCTTTCTTGAACAGCACTGTTTGTAGTAGTGCGTAGTCCACTGTGTCCAGCCCTTGGAGCTTGGTTACGAGTACACTGTTCTCTTGTCCTATGCGGTGAAGTCGATCTTCTGTCTGTTCAATGACTGCGCTGTTCCACCAGATGTCCATGAAGACAATGTGGCTTGATGCAGTCAGGGTTATTCCTTCTGCTATGTGAGTTGATAGCATACACAGCTTTATACTGTCTACTTCCTGAAACCAGTCTACGTGGTTTGCTCTGGTGTCTCCTTGCTCTCTTCCTGTTATTCTCACGTAGTACTTTTGATCTTCAGCATCTGTTGGTCGTCTTTGCCAATAAGGCTTCCAGCCCTTCTCCTTTAGGTCTTCCTCTAGTAGAGTAAAGTAACTGGTGAAGGTGGATGCTACTACTATCTTCTCGTCCGTGTCATCTAGCATATCTAGTAACATTTCTGTCTTGGCCCCTTTACCTAGCTTGTGAACTCCTACTAGTCTGGGATCAAGGGCAATCTGCCTGAGTCTAATAAGAAGTGCAAGTATTCCTCCTGCTGATACTCCTTCATCCTCAAGCTCTGCCATTCCAAATTCTTCCATAGCTTCATATAGAAGCCACTGTCTTGGGTAGTCTTCTTCTATGTCTACTGCTATGGAGTTATGTATCTTATCTGGAAGCTGGGTTAATACATCCTTCTTTCTTCTTGCTATCATTCTAGGTTCTAGAAGATCATGCAGCTCTTGCCTCATGTAAGGTTTGAGGCCTCTGAATCTTGAGGCACCGCTTGATGTAGTCTGCATGTAACAGAAGTAGTCAGTGAACTCTTTATAGCTATTATTTATTGCTCCTACTAGTCTTAGTAGAGGCCATAAATCTGGGGGCTTGTTTACTACAGGAGATCCTGTTGCAAGTATAAATCTTGTGTCATTCTTTGTGCCTGCTAGCTTTAGAATTCCTAAGGTCTGCTTTGCCTTTGGATTTCTGAATCTATGGGCTTCGTCTATTATTACAAAGTCCCAAGGGATGGCTCCTACTAGCTTGGCTTGATCTTCGTTACGAACCCATTCAGTGTTTACTATAAAGAATCTAGGAAATTCTGAGGTTATCCATTGTTCTACTGATCTTAGAACTGACTCACCACAGTCCTTTATCTTGTGATCCTTTTGGCCCTTGGAAAATTTCGGGCAGCACACTGCGTGTATTTCATTTCTCCAAGTTCTCATGAGTGTCTTGGGACATATTACTAGTACCCTTAGTGTAGGCTTAGGATCTAATTGTTCTGCTCGTAACACAGTTTCTATTGCTTGTACTGTCTTACCTAGCCCCATCTCGTCGAATAGTAAAGTGCTATGTCTGTTACTCATGAACTCTACCCCTTCCTCTTGGAAAGGGAACAGTGTGTAGTTACCTAGTGTTTTATTTTCCTCTTCTATAGGTACACCTAGTAAAGAGGTGTCGTAGCGTATTATGTCAGTGGAGCTCTTAGGTCTAAAACCAAATCTCTCTAGCATCTGATTTCTGTTATAGATATCTTCCTTAGTGAAGGGCGCAGGTTCGTAAGATCCACCTACTGAGTGGGTACTCCATATGTGCATAGGCATAGGCTAGCGGGCTCCTATCTTATCACGTTCTTTCTTTACAACCTCTGCTACTTTCTTGGTAAGAATATAATCCTTCTTTTCATTTCTATATACATGATATGTTGCTGGTTTAGTGGAATTGAATTGTCTTATAAGTACTAGATTTTCTGATCCTGTAGAAGTACTAGCCCCTCCTTTTAGTAATAGGTTTCTATTTACTAGCAGTCCAAAGGACTCTAGTGTTATACAAAACTCTGTTGATTCCTTTAGATGTTTAATTACAGCTCTGGTAGTAGCATCTAAAAGGTGAATATTTATTAGTGTGCCATCTTTAGTTAGTAACTGTTTGAGTAATGATTTTGGCATTGTTTAATTATACACCATTTTTGATGCCCTGTCAAGTCGTCTTTTGATTATGATCTTATTGTTATGGCTTCTCTTCATCTTCTTTTAGAAGAGCATTTCCTGGGCTGCCAGCTTTAAGCCATCTGTAGAAGACACCGATCATTCTGGTCTTAAAGTCTTTATTGGGTATACTCATTCTATAGGTGCTTGCTATCTCGTAGCTTGGAAAGTCTACATCCCCAGCAACTTCTAGTAATGACTCTAGGCTAGTGTTTGAATAGTATCCAGGACATTGTCTTGTAGCTTGCCCTTTTATAGGAGAGGATACTGATAACTCTGGGTCATCATCTATATGGAAGTGTACAGGAGGGGGCAAGCTACACTTCGTTTGTAGTTTAATAAATCTCGCTTCCAGACTACGCTGCATGTTGTCAGTCATCTGCTTCTCCTAGATCATTACATAATTCTGATTACTTTTTTCGGTATGCGTGAAAAGAAGTCTTGTCAGACCTTTTACTATCTTCCAGAGCGTCTCTGTATCCCTGTTCATGTCCTCGCTTGTATTTTTCCTCTAGTTCAAGAGTAATGGGTCTTCTAAGTTTTATAGATATTGCTATATAGAACACTCCTGCTACGAGTACTGTGCTTACTGTTACACAGAGAGCAACTAGAACTAGAAGGGGAATGGAGATGGGCTCAATTATATACATCTACACTCCTGGCTGATCTATTAAGTCTCCTAGACCATTACATCCTTCTGACTTGCAAGTTATAAGATGTGCATCTACTCCACACTCAAATGTTTCTCCCTCTATGTTCTGTTTAATTTCTCCGCAGGAGGCTGCTGCAGATACTCTACATGGACAGTACCCTCTGTCTTCTATTACAATTTCTTTTCTTCTTTGTCTTCTTTCTCTATAATGCCTGAACAGAGACCAGGATGTTATTAGCCAGAACAGTATGGCGCTTATGTTTACTAGACTATTAACTACTTCTTCATAGATCATAGTGCTAGTCTGTCGTTATTATGTAATTTGAAGACCATTACTTTCTCCTGTGCCACAAGCTGTATAGATAGTCTGTTGCTGTAGTTATTATTATGCCAATTCCCACTCCTAGTAATAGAAAGCTTACTTCCCTAGACCACATATCTATACTAGTCCGTTGCTAACACACAGATTGCATACGCCCATAAGTCCCACCTCTGTCCTGAGCTGCTTCCGTTGTTTACTGCCCTAACTCTCCAACCTCTACCGTCTAGTGCTGGAAAGTTCTCCAGTATACTTATGTTGGGTATATTAGCTACTAGGCCGCCTCCGGTTACTACTCTTGGAGCAGTGCACTCTGCTTCTAGTGACTTAGTAACACTCTTAGTTAAATCACTAGCTAGTACTCTTTCCCAGCCTTCTAAGGGTCCTGAGTTTCCAGTGGAGCCCTTGTCCCCTTCTTTACCTCTTAAGCCTCTAGGTCCTGTTGGTCCTCTTTCTCCTGTGTCTCCTTTATCTCCAGCAGGTCCTATCTTTCCTGTTTCTCCAGGCTCACCTCTAGGTCCTCCTGGCTCTCCAGAGTCTCCTTTGAATTGTAATCTTATTTTAGATGGTACTGAGTCTGGTAGGTCTTCCCAGGTTAAATCTTCTGGTGTTATTATCTCTGAAGGCCAAGGGCTAGGGCCTAATTCTAGGGTTGAATAAAATCCAGCATACAGCTGAGGTATATCTAAAGACTCTACTGGGTCTAGAACCTCGTACTCTACACTTTCTAATTCTATTATTCTTGTTTGTAGAGCATATAGTTGATCTTGTAAATCTTTCTCCACGTTTGTGTTGCTGTGAGTGTGGTTCAAGATGGTGTCTTCCATAAGATCATCCACTAAGGAATCTAGGTAGGTTAGATCTATTGCTCCTACAGCTCCAGGCACTCCTGGATTCCCTGGCTGTCCTTGAAGTCCTATGGCTCCTCTAGGACCAGGTTCTCCTTGAGCTCCTTGAGGCCCACTTGTAGGAGACCTACTAGGTTCAGCTAAGCAAGCTCCTGTAAGCCCTACTATTGAGGTGATTAAGAATAGTAGTGTTACTGGCCACTTGAGTTTATGGTAGTTCAATAAAAACCTCGTCCTTATCATTCCTGAGTCCATAGTTACTTAGGTAGGTGAAGGAGTCTCTTATCCATAGTGCGTCTTGAAGGGCGTTGTGTTTATCTTTGGACTGTTCTGGGAATCTAATATCTCCTAGTAACATAGAGATCTGTTTCAGGTCATAACAATACTTAGGCCAGGTTGAAGGTAGATTTAACATTCCTCCGTATAGTCTACATAGTACTACCCAGTCGTAGGCTGAGAAGTATCCATAGAATACTGGATTCTTATCCTTCTCCATCCAGCGGTGTAAGTGGTATCTTATTTGACTAAGAGTTTCTCTAGCAACTGTAGGAGCAAGTTGAGGGATTACATTCTCCATTAGCCAGGGGTTGTTGATTGGAGGAGTGAACTCACTGGATATAGCGTAGAAGCATCTACTATCTTCTGATACTACTGCTATAGATATTAGTTCTATTCCTCCCTTAGCATGCTCGTTGAATTCCGTGTCGAAGAAATATCTCATCTTACATCTACTCCTAGATCTACTCTTCCCTCTTTCTCTTTCCAGTGCCAGCCGTGTTCTTCGACTATTCCTATGGCATAAAGATGTCTGGGCTCTACTATCTTTATAGCCACAGCAACTGATATGGCTTCTTCTAAGCTTACTGAAGTAGTGAATTTTAGATAAGGTGAATAAGCTTTGGGATCTATGTCCCCATCTGCTGCCCAAGCGGAGAAGTATATTGTGAAGATAGATTCCTCTGCCGTAGTTAGTACTGGTACTGGTCTCTCATCGTACTTCTTTATACAAGTACGACAGTTTACCTTTGATATATCTGTGGTTATATAGTGCTTGTGAACAGCTAGTCTTCTGCAGAGGGTACTTGCTCCCTTAGCATAGTGAGTTCTTGGAGTCATTGTCTTAACCTCCTCAGTCTACTTGGAATCCTTTAGAGTTCTTTAGATATAGCTCGAATTCTTCCTTGATGTTGCAAGTGGTACAGTCTAGTTCTGCTATGTAGTCATGGTTTACTCCCTTTGCTTGGGACTTAAGTTTCCACTTAGAAGGATGTCCTTTGGAGCATGGAACTAGTTCGCTTGCCCTCTCTACTACTCTTGTAATCATTTCTATTCTTGTCTCATGCGATCTTTTATTTCTGTAAGGCCACAGTTGCATTGGCTGTCCATAGGACAGTTGGACAAGTGGCCTCCATACTTTAGTAATGCCAGTCTTAGTTCTAAGTTGGTAGGGGGCTTAGTTTTACTATTTATCCTGTCTTCACGTTCCTGGCCTTCCCTCATTGAGTCTCTTAATTCTTTTCTGAAGACGTTCATGCTACCTCCTTCAAGACTTGGTAGGTATTGGTGGCCTGAAAATAAGTTTTCTTTTCCGTTATACCAGACCATTATCCTAACAGTCTTTCTAGTTCTGCCGCCAGCTCGGGATCATCTTTCAGCTTGGCTGCTAAACCTGCAAGCTTATCTGGCATCTCTTTTTTTACTCTAGTCTTTTTCTGCTTGGACTCATGCTCTCTTAGTCTCTCAGAAGTAAGCTCATGGTATAAAGGTCTGTAGTGCATTACTAGTTCATGCTTACCATTGTTCTCTACAAAGTACTTGCACTTGTGAGCTTCGCAACTAGCTCCATCTCCAGTGGTACAGTCTGTAAAGAATAGAAGACAATCTACGCATTGATAGATAGAGCCTCTTCCAGGCATAGTAGGGAGTTCTAAGGCTAGCTTAGATGGGTGTGGAATTCCTTTGTCGAAGTGAGGGTGTGGATTAGAAAGTATGTAAGGGCACTCCCAAGGTATTACTCTAAACATCTCAGTGTTAGAGGCTTCTACTAGCTTTACTACATCCAAGTCACTTACGGCTTGAGTAGGAAGATTCTCGTAATACTCTACTGATTCTATTCGTATGCCCCTTGCTACAGATTCTCCTTTGGAGAAAGGTTTTACTGATGCTCTAGCAGACTTAAGGCAAGGGATTGCTTGTTCTCTTCTAGTATGTACTTCAAGACACACTGGACAGCTATTCACTCAGTCCCTCCCTTGTCTGCTAGGGTCTCAAACAGGCCTGGGTTCTGCTCAAACAACTCCTCAAACTTTTCCTCAATGTTTGGATTGAGTTCTGCTATCCTTTCTATTCTCTTTGTGTTTTCCCTCATCTGTCTTCTTGCCTGCTTATCTCTTAAGGTTTGAAGCTGCTCAGGAGTTAACTGTCTTTCCCTTACTGCTTCTGCAGCTTTTAGTATCTCTATGGGTGTCCAGATGTTTGAGCACTCTAAGCACTCTCTTCTGGCTACTTCAAAGCTTGCTTTACGTTTGGAGTTTCTTCTGGCGCATTTTGGACAGAGAAATTTTGTGGCTCCTTCAGCATATAGTAGTAGTTTCTTATCTACTAGCTTGTGTACTTTACGTCCTTCTTCATCCTCAAATGGGACTGTCTCAAAGGTGAAGACGTGCTTACATACAGTGCAAATTGAATAGTGTTCGTTTGATCTATCGTCTGTATAGTTTATAGAGAAGATTTGATCTAAGGCCTCTGGGTCTTCACATACAGGGCAGGTTACCTTACCCAGGTTATAGCTTAGCGGTAGATTGGCCTCTGCCATAGTTCCCTCCAAGTATAGCTGCTGGCTTGTAAATTAGAAAAGTCTCGTGGGTTGAGTGTAAAGTTTGATCTTGCTCTCCTTTATTTTTTCCAGCACTTGATCTCTTAAGTCTCTAAGCCGGGTGGCAGATATGTTTCCTAGCCTCCTCTGTCTTGTAAGTGAATTCTCAAGAGAAATTATTCTTCTTTGAAGTAGACTGATCTCGTTGTCCTTGGTAGCCACAGCCCTCTTAAGAATGCCTTCTTCTACTAGGTCCATATCATTCTCCTTACTGTAGGGAGCTAAAAGGTACCATTAGGTACTGGTTTGTTATGCTACAATCGGTACAGAGTATACCTCCTGAATCCATTTCTTCCTGGTAATATACTTCTGTTAGCTCAATGTTTCTTCTAGCATTGCAGTTAAGACATACCATGTCGTAGGACTTTAGTACATCTATTGTTTCAAGGAGTAACTTGACTGTGCTGGCAAAGATTCCAGGGTTACGACTTTCTCTGTTACCAGCTACATTAAGTATGTGTACAGCGTTTATTCTAAGCCAGGCCCTTAGGTTCTCTGGTGTGGGATTCTCTGTCCAAGGCTTTCCTTCTTGTATGCAATAGCGTCGTGTTAGTCTAGAGCCAGGGCTGGAAGAATTGCCTGTTAGTAATGTACCATCACTATCTTGTACATTAAGTTTAGTTCTAATTGGATAGGTTCTGGGGTCGTAAGGTCCTGCTACTAGTCCATAGGAAACTAATAGAGGTTTCTTGTAGCCATCTTCGGTCATCCAGTTATAGGGTGCTGTTCCTCCTGTTTCTAATTCCAGTGCTGCTGCAGCTTCTAGACCAGCCATGTCAGCCCCTGTTTGACCCCCAGATATTATCTTACTTGGATACATCTCTAGTATACCTTAAGCCTGAGGATGGTCTTCTGGGCTACGAACTTAGGTCCCCACCAGCCTCTCCAGGTCTTTGTCTGGCAGTATATTTCTAGTGGGTCTTCTAGTTTTAGCACTCTTGCTAGCCAGCATGAGAAGGTGCTTAGGGCGAACTCTGGGTCTTCAAGAGCTGCATACTCTTCGTATGCTTCTCTTATGGAATCCTTGAGTACTTGAGTGGATGAATCTAGTCTTTCTTGTGCAGCATCTAGCCAGCGGGCAGAGTCATTGTGCAGCTGGTTCCTTAAAAGTACCCTCTGCCAAGGCTGCTCTATTCTAGTTGCTGTTGTAGTCATTGTACTCGTCATCGTGCTCTCCTTCAAGTAGCGCATCTATTAGATGGTCTCCACTGTCTGGAATTCTATCTGGGAATGGTAAGTCATCCCAGTAAGTGAGCTCAGCTATAAAGGTTGCTAAGGGTCGACCGTTCACTAGAATGTCGGGATACTTTCCTTGTTCCTCCCTTCTTTGACAGTAGGCACATGAGTCATTTGCAAAGATTGCTGCTACAACTTTATCCTCTGTGGACATTTCAGACCCACACTTTGAACAGGTCATTAGATGCGGCCCTGTCTGGCTAGTACTTCTTCGTTAACTTCTACTAACTCAGCTCGGAGCTCATCTACTGGGCATCCGAAGGACTCGGATTCTTTTACCTGCTCCTTAAGCTCCCGCTGTCTATTTAAGAGTTCTTTAACTGTTCTTTGATTAGGAGCTCTCCCTGAATAGATCACCGTGCTCTCCTCTAAGTGAGTAAAGGGCTGCTGTAGATACTTAAGTCCACGGTGGCTTACGCAACGTCGTTCTCCTTTTTACCTACTTAATAACTAATCCTACTAAGCCATGAGATACGGCTTAGATTCTAGGACTACGGCCCCAGAATAGGGATGAAGATCGCCGGAGACGAAGTGTGTTTATATAGCCTGGGCTGCGATGATGTACTCATATTATGTTAACTCCTTTCCTTTCACGTGCTTAAGGGCCCCAGAATTACTTAAGAACAAGCATATTGGTTATAGACTTATTCTTACTGTAAAGCTTTTTCATTAAGAAATCATGTACTGAGCTGTATTGCTTTCTAGTCCTCTCGTCTCTACTTTCCTGGGCTTGTCTACTAGCCATCTCATCCCAGGAGCCTGCGTGAAAGGCACTTACTGCACTTAAAGATGTAGCGTAGATTCGTCTCTTTGCTTCTAGCAGCCATTGGGCTACGTAGTGTCTATCGTTTTCTAATTTTCTTTCTTCGTGAGTCATGGTATATGAACCTCATTCATGCCTTCATTATAACACACGATGTCAAGCTTTGTTCCTGTTTCTATCTAACCTGATTTCTTCTTCTGGTAAATTTCTTCTGAGTACTTAAGCCACATTCCAATTACTGCCCATAGATGGTTTGTAAGGTGATCTACTATACCTTCCACAGGTATCTCATTCTGGGCAGCGTACTCAAAGCCTATCTTTACATGCTCCTTGAGCTCCTCTTTAGAAGGCATTATTTACTCCGTTTGAATGGAATCTTGATGCTGGTACTTTGTACACTCTTCTATATCCCCTGGAACTAGAGAGTTAATGTACCGTAGGGCTTGCTCTATGGCAGTTCTTTGGGCTAATAACTCCCCAGAAACATGTCTAGCAGCAGACTCTAATGTTGGATGAGCCCCTCTCTTGCATGATGTAAGGGCAGAAGCTAGTGCTGTAGGGTTAATGTTTTCTTTGTTAATATGGTAAGGCATATCCAGTGCTAGTCCTTTCAGTCGTTGAAGACGTGAATCTCTTGCTCACACTTCTCGCACATATAAGTGCGCTCCTCAATTCCTCCTGCATAGTCTTCATTCTTCTTGTCGCGTAAGAAGTGAGCATTGTGGCTACACTTAGGACACTTAATGTCTGAAGGCCAGAATCCTACTGGAAAGCCAAGGGTAGAAGCCTCCACTTCTATCTCGTCAGGGACATCGCTGATTATGAATCTGCAAGTCATAGTTTACTCCAGTCCGTTAAGCTGTCTCCATTCTTTCCACGTTACTAGCTTGATGTTCTCTGACATGTGAGTTGCTTTGGGGTCGCTAGTTGATCTCCCACTTCCCCAAGCATCTGCATCTAGCTCTGCTAGTAGCTTCTGGTTGTCCTCCTCTGAGTTAGGCTCACCGGTAACTTTTATCCAGCCACTGCCGCACTTCTCCCTGAAGTATCCGTCTGTATCATTACCTCCTGTGTACTTAACTAGCTCACGATAACCTACGAAGAATTTTTCTTCAGTCATCTAGAGCTCTCCTAACCTATCTCCAGTTGCTTATCCTGCAATTCTTCCAGCTCAAGATTAGGTTGAGGCAGAGGCTCAGGTCCGTGATGTCCTGGCTTCAGGTAGTCGTGGATTGAGTCCGCAATGGTCCTCAACTGCGCTAAAGATAGGAACACCGATATGTCTCCTAGAACTAGGAGATGAACTATTCGCTTCTCCTTTCCAACTTCCATAAGCTGGGTTCTTACTTCATCGTCCTCTTGTAGATGCGTAGTAACGCTAGTGTTGGGCATAACTACTCCTTTTAACAGATACTCTGGTAAACTTCTGATGTCAAAAACAGTGAGTCCCCCTCTCCTTTCACTTTGACTGTTGGTAGTATGTGAAGAAATACTCTGTAGCCTCCAAGGGGTCTATCATCTGATAAACCTTCAGGGAGGAAGAAGTATGTGTTAATGAAAGGGCCTGGAAGAAGTTCTGTGTCTTCTATCTGATAGATTTCTTCGTCATCTCCCAGTATGTGGTAGATCTTGTGGAACTCGTCCTCTGTAAAGTTACTTGGAACGAAGGCTCTCTTATAGTCCTGCCAATCGTCCCAGCCTCCTAACTGGGCTTCCTCGTCTGTAAGAATCCCCTCTCCGAGACGATAGAGAGTGAGCTGCTTAGCATAATCCTCAGCTATACGCTCGTTATAGTAACGAAGGTTTGCTAGCTGGTCTTCAGTCAGTCCGTAGCCGGGTTCTTTAGTCATGGCTAGACCTGCACCTTCTTTATTCTTGGAGTTTTCTCCGTGTGTTCTCCATAGACTTCTCTTGAGTCCCAGCCTATGTCTGCTAGATAAATAACTGCTGGCCCTTGCCTTATTGTCCAATCAATAGTGGCTATCACCTCGCTTTCCTGCAAATTATTTTCTGCACGATAAGTCTCCATCTCCGACAGGAGCTTGTTCACTTGTCTTATTGTCCAGTTCTTCATCTATACCCCCTCGTCTGCTTACTTAAAGTGGCTAGTAGCTTAGGTCAAGAAGTGCTAAGGCTTCCAGCTCGTCGTCTGCTGTAGGAAACTCTGCCGTTCCTTCGTTTATAAGGGCCGCTACTTGATCGATAGTGACTGGTCTTACAAAGGCTACGCTTTCCCCCAGTTCGGTGAGTCTCCTCCTAGCTTTCTCTTCATCTTCAGCTCTCACTAACCAGAAAACCTCCTCGTCCGCTCCCACTTTGTAGAACTGTAGATGAGCCTTTCCAGATTGCTTGTCTATCATTGCTTGCTCTCCTTCTTTAGACTCATTGCTATCCGTGGTGTCCGCATCCGATGCTGCTTTCCTGCTCTTTTTCGAAGTCGAAGGAATGAAGACAGAGTAGACCTGGAGATTGCTCGGAAAGTGTCTTAAGAGTCTGCATCATTTCTTCTAGAGGTCTCTTCTTACCGTCAGCAGTTTTCTTGGCTAGATTAACGGTAAGTACTACAGAGTTATCTGTCTCAGATACGTTTACTACTAGCTCGGCGTAGGCTAGTTCCTGGTTGTTGAGAAAGATGCTTCTACAGAAGGGACACTTGCTGCTTCCCTTTTCTCCACACTTAGTGCAAGCTACCTTTGCCATCAGAGCACTCCTTTATTTCTTCCCTTTACTCAATCATGCTAAGTGTTACTGGCTCAAACCAAGCGTAGCCACACTCTCTGTCTGAGCAGTATATGACTTCCTCTCCGACGTATCCACCTCCTGACAGAAGCAGTCCTTTGCATGTAGGGCACCTAGCCTCAGGTCTTCCATGCACTCGCTGGTAGGCCTTATCGAACTGGGTCGTGGTAAGTCCTGTTATGTGCTCAAAAAGCTTGTACACGTCTTTTGATGAGTGTTCCTGTGATTCATCTAGCCTAAAAAGCTGTGCTCCTGCTTCTGTAGCTTCTAGCCACATTGCTAGTCCCTCATGTAGCGTGATCCTTCTAAGATCTACGTACATAATTCTCTCAGTGTAGCTGTAGGGATCGTGCTGAGAGCCCTCACTACCATGCTGCATATCTAGGCTTCTCATGCTTGCTCCTTTCTACTCCTAGTATCCACCCAGTATCTCAAAGGAGAGCTTGTGAAAAGATGCTGTGAGATACTAGAGGGAGTCTTTGAGCTGAAGAGTTCTTACACTCGGCTTCTTCTCCCAAGAGTGCATAAGCTATTCATATTGTAGGTCTCCCTAAATCTACGTCATTATTACCTCCTTTATACCTGCCCGTCTGCTTTAGCCCCTACGTAGGCCCAGGTTCTTTGAGCCTCTCTATAAGACTTTAGCATCTCATTGCACAGATGCATAAACTCCATCCACTGGTGACAGTATATGCAGTGAACTGTATATCTATTACCCAGACTAGTTTTCACGCTACTCCTTAGCTGTTTATGCAGATGAAAGCAAATTGCTCAGGGCTTTTCGTTTCCAGAATGCCTTCCATAGCTCCTTCTGAGAATTGCCCTATGAGCTTGTACTCTGTGGAGGCATTCTCCTCCATGCGCTTGCCAGCTACTAGGTCCATTAGCAGGCTATAGGCCTGGCTAGGGTCCTCAGCCTGTACAAGCCAGTCTCGCTCCCCTTCTGGGCTAAGCTCAGTTATCTGTACAAACACTCGCTTGCTCCTTATGTCACTCGTCTGCTAGATGATTCCCCAGATGGATTCTTCTGTAGCCCCCAGCATCTCTTCTATGCCAGAGTGCACTGCTCCTGAGTCCCCTTCTTCCAGCTCGAGCTTCCAGCTCTGAAGCTGACTACGAAGAGCCTTACGAGCACCTTCGTATAGGCGGGCCCGTTCAGCAGCTTCAAACTCCCTAGCCTCTTGCTTTTCTGCGTGCTTAAGCATAGCTTCCCTGGATTTGCTACACACTTGCTTGCTCCTTTGCTAGCTGGCTGGCTATTCTTCTTCTTCTAGGTCAATGTGGGTCTCTGGGTCAAGCTCATCGAGCATGTCTGATAACCACTCAGGTGTCATTAGCGGTGACTCCTATCCCTAGCGTCTCGGTGTCTTGGTCTGTTGCTTGCTAGCTCATGCCCCTGCCGGTAGCGGTTTAGGGTTGCTTATGCTCCGATGCCGTGACTACTCGTCGTCTTCGTCTGTCTTGCGGTCCTTACCCCTGAGCTCGACGACTCCCTGCTCGACCAAGATCCGCGTGTTCGCTACAGCGTTCTCGCCTTCCTCTGCGAACTCGACTACCAGCAATTCTATGGCTGCTGACAACCTTGCTCTCAAGCCGGTGTACTGCTCGGTCTTGCGGACCTGATTCCAGGTGGTGACCCTCAGCCTACGCTCGTGGTCTCCCCCTGCTTTTGCGGCTGGTGCTATCAGCACGCGACGCATGGCGCTCTGCTTCTGGATTTGAGCTATGCGTTTCTCATCGGCCTCTTTCGTGCTGATGCTGTACTGGGCCATAGCTACAAGCGCGTCTGGCGTCATGTGGATTGCTTCCGCTGCGGCTTGTAAAGCCTCTGGGTCGCTCTCCTGCGCTGCTAGCACTTTTTCCGCCATGTCTGCCATGTCTTGTGTCTGTACGTCTGCCATTGTGAAACTCCTTCAAGCACAGCAGGAGCATGAGCAAGCAAGCAACATATTCAATTGTTAATGTGCGATGCACATATATGCGTTTCGCATTGTTGTGCGTTTGCGGATTTGCGTTTTCCGCATTTCCATATTATTTCATTCCGAAAAATTATGCAAATTCTTGTTTTCCCACACTTTTTTGAGAGAAATGTTATTTTTTCTACAAAAAACACACAAAAAGTTACGAAAATCGTAACAATAAATGGATTTGGTGTGTTTTTTCCACAAAAAAAATTGCTAGACGATTCTTGTTTATGTTATTTTATGTTGTTATATAACTGCTTTATGTTAAACTAGCATTGTTTGTTTTAATTTCCATATAAATTCCTCAACTTGTATTATTTAGTATTGTTTATTATTCTTTAGCATTATTTATGTTACTTTATTTTAATTTATCCTAATTTATCCTTGCCCCTTTTAATTCATGAATTTCTTTTCATGAAATACTTTTATGTAATCTGCTTTCATGAAAAGTAAAACATGAAATTTAATTCATGAATCATTTACAAATGAATTTTATTTCATGAATTTTGTTTCATGATTTTTATTTCAATGTTTTTTATTTCATGAAATAAGATACATGAATTTCTTTTCATGAATAAATTTTCAATAAAAGATTTTCATATTTTTAATTTCATGAAAATATGAATCCTATTATAATACTATATAGTCTATAATAGCTTTGAACCTGTTAATAGGGTCTGTTAATAGCCCTGTTAATAGGGGTGTTAATAGCAAAATAAAAGACTGTAAATAGCTCTATGAATAGAACTATCAACAGTCTTATAAATAGCCTTACTAATTATTTTCTATTAAAAGAGAAAGGGTGCAAGCTGCCCTAATTGCTCGCACCCTTCTCTATCACGGCTCCTGCAATCTCCCGCTAAAAGATATGCAGGTCTACTTGGAGGAGGTCTGTATTTAGGCTGCTACTGCTGCCTCAGCCTTGTCTGCAGCTGCCTTCCTGGCAACTTTTCTGGCCTCGGACTTCACTTTCCTGGCTGCGGTCTTGACATCCTTGAGGTCGTCTCCGGCTGCCATTCTAGCCTTGCCTGCCTCGATTGCGTCCTTCCAAGGCTGTGAGAACTTGGAGTCGTTCTGGATGAGGTAAATTCCCCAGCGCTCTGCGTCTCTGTTCTCTCTGACTGCCTTCTTCTTTGCGAAGTACTTGCCGAAGTCTTCCAGCATGCTTTCGCCGCCGAGCTCTTCCGCTATCTTGGCCCTAAGCTCTGGGGACATTGAGTCCATTATTGAGGCTCCTGTGCTTGCCTGGTTTTCGTCTGCTACTTTTTCTGCCTTGCTAGTCATCTTCTGCTCCTGCTTTCTGCCCTTGATAGGGCCCTTGGTTTGAATGTAATTTCATTATACACCCTTTTTTGGATGTTGTCAATGCTTTTTTGGGTCAATTTTCCATCAATTCCCTTGATTCCAATTTTGGTGGAATTATGGACGTTTGGATGATATTGAAGGATTGAGTATTTCATTCTCCATAAGTTCTAGAGCCTTTCTAAAGCTCTTTTGCTTACCTGCAGCCCTTTCATTAGATCTTCTTACAGCCTCTACTCCAGATTCTGTTCCTCTGTAGCGTCTCTGAGATCGAAGCCCATTTCTGAACTTGTCCTCATTGTAAGAAATCTTTTTTCGTATTCTACTTCTTACTTGCTGTTCTGTAGTTACTAATCTAGGCATACTTTCCCCCAGCCACTAGTTTGGAGTCCCCTCAGCGTGCCTCGTATGTGTATATGTGTATTATAACGTATATATAAGGTAAGGTCAAGTTTTCAAACTTGACAGTGGTGTGTTTCTGGTGTATAATGCTGGCATGAGTAAGATATCAGTGAAAATAAAATATCTAAGTCCGCAGGCAATACTACCAGTTTTAGCCACTTCAGGAAGTGCATGCTTTGATGTAAGTACACCTTATCATGTAGTTATACTAGGAAGGAGTATGGCCAAAGTAGGGACTGGGTTAGCCTTCGAAGTTCCAGTAGGCTATGAGATGGTTATAAGACCAAGGGGAGGATTATCTAGTAAAGGTATTACTATAGCTAATTCTCCTGGTACTTTAGATAGTGACTATAGAGGTGAGCTTTTTATTATTCTGCATAATACCACAATGGAGCCTTATCAATTTACTCCTGGAGCCAGAATAGCGCAGATTGCTGTAAAGAAAGTTTTAGAGATAGAGTTTCTAGACCTGCCTTTTACTGATACAGAGAGAGGTATAGGAGCCTTTGGTAGTACAGGAGTATAGTATGGAAATAGGTATTGCTATAGGCTTACTATTTGTTGCTGCAGTATATAGTAAGATAGCCCATAGCATAGGTCTTACTACTTGGATAGCAGATGGGCTGCCTACAATCTTTGTATTCTTTGTTGCTATATTTATTATAATTAGAGCTCTAATTCTTATAGGGTCTGTATCTGGTAATGGAACTTACTAGCAGCTTAATAGAGATACTCCCAGTAATATTTTCCTTTCTAGTTATTGTAGTTGCTGCAGCTGTATATGCAAGCTTCACTAAGTGATGGATGCACTAATTTATCTTATAGACTTACTTCCCTTTAATCCAGCTGTTTTTCTTATCTTTGGATTTATATTCTTAATAGTAGTAAGGATTTTATTAATTAAGCTAGTAATTGGTATATTCAAATTAGCCATAGGTGTAATAGGGGCTTTCTTTGGTAGAATTTAATTCTTTAGATACTGCATTTAGGCTACTGGGCACTATATTTAGTTTCCCCCCTGTATTCTTAGGTATTATGTTACTTATTATATTCTTTGCTATAAGAGGACGAACTAGTTAAGGCTGTGAACTTGACATTTATACCACATTCATATACAATGTATGGACAGTCGAAATTGGAGAAATAGATGACCAGCCCTGCACCAAAGCCTCCCGCTATCAAAAAGGCCCCAGCAAAAGCAACTTCCCTGGAAGAACTCATAACCCCCAATGATGAAGTGGAGTTTGCCCCTCGTTTACTTATGGCTAACTTTGGAGGCCCTGGCTCTTTCAAAACTAGAATATTTGCTACGGCTTGTGAAGTAGAAGAAACCTCCCCCCTCCTTTATATCCCCTATGAACCTATACCTACTAGCATTCCAGATTTACTTGCAAGAGATGACTTTGATGTTCTTGAGCCAAGATTAAAGGCTGGTACTAAGAGTCTCTATAAATTTACTATAGAGGATATACTTCCTTTAATTGCGAAGTCTCAAGGAAAGTATAGAGCTTACTTCTTTGATGGTGTCTGCTCCTTAATGATGGACAGTGCTTTTGCTGATGCTAGAAGAGAATGTCATATAGCTGATTTATCTGCAGCATCTAGAAATTCAAAGCCCCCCACTCATTCTGAGGACTATCCTTGTAGACAGTGCTATAACAGACTTGTTCTTAAGGCTCAGATATTTATTTCTGGGATACGAGATTTATGGAAGTCAAATCCTGATGGTGCTGCACACATACTTATGTCCTTTAGAGAGAAGAACCATCAGACTGTTGAAGGAAAGGGCGACGCAGCTATTACTATAAGTACCTTCAAGGCTGATCTCCCAGCAGCTACTCTGAGAATGATGACTCATGATATTCAGACATACTTTAGATTACAGTCAAGCTGGGGACCTGTTAAAGATGAGAAAGGGCAGCCTGTAAGGGGGGAAGGTGGAAGAGGCTTTGTGAGTGATTATAGACTTAATATTACTGCTGCTAGAAGTGATGCAGTTGATGCAAGGGATAACTCAGGAAAACTTAAAGGGGCTGTTAATCTAGGAGGAAGGGATATACACTTCTTCGAGATATATAATAGAATGTATCCAGGACAAGGAACTAGAAAAGTAAAGGCAGAAGGGTTTGAGTTTTCAGTATTAGAAGAACCTGACTCAAAGGATAAGGCTGAGGCTACAGTTTAACCCCAAGAATTGTTACAAGGAGGTAACATGCTTTCACGAGACCAGATGAAAGGACTTCCCCCAATACCTCAGGGGGAACATAGGTTCACAGTTTTGAGGGCTCAGAAAAGGCCCTCTTCCACAGGAAATCCCTCAGTTGAGGTAATCTTGGCTGTACCAGAGGACACGGAGACTCTAGGTCCAGAGTTCGTAGCAAGGGATACAAAGGTTACACTCTCACTTCAGGAGCAGGCGGCTTTCACCTTCGGAAACTTCGTAGCAGCAGTGAGTGGCTATGCCACTGTTGACGAGTACTTCGACGGAGAAGATATCGAGGACTTCGATGCTAGCGCCTGGGATCCTGAGCCAGTAGTAGGTATGCAGATCATCGGGGTGGTCTCGCATCAGCTCTTCCAGGGTAGGACGACTCACCAGATCAGAGTCTTTAAGCCTGTCCCTGTCCCCGCCTAAAGTTTAACACCGGTGCTGTAGCCTCAGCCCTATCTTTTGATTTAGGATAAAATTAAGTGAAAAGTCTTGTAATGTTAAGTGGAGGACTAGATTCAAGTACTAGTCTTGCTCGAGCTATTAGTCTTGGAGATAAGTGTGAAGCACTTTTTATTGACTATGGACAGCGCTCCTTAGTTGAGTATGAGTCTGCTGAGCTTATAGCTGAATACTATAAAGTAAGACTTGTTCCTGTAGAGTGCAGAGGGATGCTGCTTAAGTCATCTCTTATAAAGTCTGACAGTAATGAACTAAAGGAATTCTCAGTAGATGATGAGTTTACTGCTGAGGGTGATGCTTATGTACCAGGTAGAAACTTGATGCTAGTAGGTATAGGCTTAGCCTATGCAGAGTCAAGAAAGATGGATAGATTACTACTAGGTATAATGGGTGTTGAAGAAGAAGATGAAGACGACCCTATCTTAAAAGATCAACACCCTAAGTTTCTAAAAGCAGTTGAACAAGCTGCACTCTTTGCTAAAGATCCAGTTAAAGTAGATAGTTTATTACTTGATCTTACTTGGAGAAGGCAAGTTATAACTTTAGCAGCTGAACTAAAAGTTCCTCTAGGTTATACTTATTCTTGTTACTGGGGAAAGCTAGCACACTGTGGTACTTGTGAGGCATGTGTAATTAGAATTTTATCTTTTAAGAGGGCTGGATATAAAGATCCATCCAGATACTCAGAAGAACAGGAATGGGAAGGATGTAAAGAATGGCCAATAGAGCTACAGTAAGTTATAGCTGGGAATTCTCAGCAGCTCATAGACTGATGAATCACCCTGGTAAGTGTAAGAGACTTCATGGTCATAACTATTATGTCACCATAGAAGTAGAAGGAGCTATGGATAGAGAAACTGGAATGGTGATTGACTTCTCTATACTTAAAGACGCATCCAGGCATGTAGACGAGATTATGGATCATATGACTCTTCTACAAAGTACAGATCCTGTAGCAGAAGCCCTTGCTACTATTCAGCTAGAGGGAGATATAGTCTTCTTTTCAGTTCCTCCTACAGTCGAGGCTATATGTGTACTAGTAGGAGAAGAGATTAAAATTGCCTTATCTAAGTACTCCCCTGCAACTACTTATCCTCGACTTACTAAGGTCATTATAAAGGAAACAGAGACTGGAGTAGCAAGCATAACATTATGAGTTTAACAAGAACAAGATTAACATTTCTTATGGTTTTCGGTGTTCTCAGTCTAGTATTACTTACTGCATGTACTACTGATGCTAGTAGAATTCGTGAGGCTAATAAAGCCTTTCGAGGGATAACAATTCCTGTTATTTCTACCCCTTCTATTCCTACCCCTTTTATTGTACCTTCTACTGGATCCTCATATGTTGAAGCTTATCCTGTATTTGACAATCCTCAGTTTCCGACTATAGCTCCTTCAACCTCTATTCCTATTCCTACATCTTCCCCTACTAGTATTCCTACATCTTCTCCTACCAGCATCCCTACACCTTTCCCTACTTCTACTAGTGTTCCTACTTTAACTCCGCCTACAGCTACTTCAGTTCCTTCTACACCTACACCTCCTCCTATAGAAGCGGATATATCTGCTACTAGTTTGGAGGATGGAGACTGTGCTCGTAGTAACTTTACTGATGATGAAATACTTAGTGGTAATACTGTTAAGTTTTATGACTTCGTGCTTCTACCGTGTGACGGTCCTTGGCAATTTCGAGTAGTTTCGTCGTTTCTAGTAGAATTAGATGCTGGTTATATTGGTTATCCGAGCGACGAGAAGTTTATGAGTCTAGCCCAGGATAACTGCAAGCGTACGTATACGCTTCCCTTTTTCCCATTGTTTGAGAGCTGGAGGCTTGGTGATAGAACAGTTCATTGTATACAGATGGATATGGGTATAGCTCATTCTGACTTTGCTAGACTAGATAATATTATTGACCCCTACTTAGTTAAAGTAGAAGAATGCTTTAATGAGCTAGATGAGGGACTGGCTTATGAAATTCTATCGTGTGCTGGAGAATGGCAGTATCGTATAGTAGAAATTATAAGTCTAGCCTTGCTAGAAGAATTTCCAGGTGATGAGTATATTTGGACCAGAACACTTCAAGACTGTGATCGAAGAAGTTCTATGTATTTTCTTCCTACCCACGAGACTTGGATAGATGAGGGTGCTCGTCTTATCTATTGTGCTCAGGGAGGGCAAGGTCTAAGTGGCTATAGCCTGGAGCGAATAGATCGTATTGTTGGCGAGTATAAGCTTAATGCTGGAGAGTGCTATAATGAGGATACCAGCTATGCTTCTCCCTTAGTTGAAATAGTAGCGTGTGATGGCCCTTGGGAATATAAAATTCTAGATAGGCTTATACTAGATAGAGATGGACTGTATCCGGAAGATTTATACTTTGATACTGAAGTATTTAATCGTTGTAACCGTTTCTATGACTACTCTTTGTCCCCTACTCAAGAACGCTGGGAAGCAGGAATTAAGTATATTCTATGTATTCAAGAAAGATAACGCTATGACTCTTATAGACACTGAGATTAAGGTAAGCGAGTTATTTACTTCTATACAAGGGGAAGGTAACTATGCTGGCTTTCCTACAACTTTTATTCGATTATTTGGGTGTCCTCTTCGCTGTTCTTGGTGTGATAGCAAATATACTTGGGATAATAAAAGTAGATGGGAGCTATATTCTTTACAGGATATACTAAGGTATACACTCAGACAAAAGTCTAAATATGTATGCTTAACTGGTGGTGAGCCACTAGCAGACTATAATCTAGAACCTAGTAGATTAATTTGTGAAAGAATTAGTCCGCACCGCAGTATTTCTGTAGAAACTTCTGGCTGCTTCATGTTACCTGGGTGGAGAAACTTGGTAGAGAGCTGGGTCTGGGATGTTAAACTTCCTGGGTCTGGTATGTTTGAAGAGAATGAATTAGATGAATTATCTAAGCTAGGTTTTAAGGATCAAGTTAAATTTATAGTAAAGGATTCCACTGACTTTGAGCAGGCTCTAGCTATATACAAAGAGTATAAGCTATCTTCAGTTAGTGGCTTGACAATACTATGGGCTCCGGTATATAATGAGTTAGATTTAAAGTGGTTTGCAGCTAAAGTGATTGCCCTGGGAGAAAATAATAGATTAAGCATACAAGTTCACAAATTAATTTGGAGAGAGAAAAGGGGAAAGTAATGTTAAGTTTGCTTCCAGTAGTAAGTTTTATAGGCTGGACAGTTATAGCCATAGCTGCAGTCTATACCTGGGGGAGAATGGTATCCAGACGTAGAAGGAATCCAGACTACGTAGAGTCTCTTAAAGCAGCTGGACAGTACCAGAGATATAAGCTAGGTCTATTCTTCGCCTTTATGCTGATGATGGTTGCGCTTGTATTTGCTGCAATCTCTTTATCGTTCGTCTAGCCCTTGAGGGAGAAGTTAACTAGTTGGACCTGGTGGCGTGCATGGCTTAAACGCCAGCTTTCTTTCAAGGCTGGCGTTGAGGCCTTTTTAGCCTCCTTTGTCAAGGTTAGAACTAGACAAGAAAGAGGAATGAATAAAATAACCAAGGCATCTAAGATGTACTTAGGGATAGGACGTAGGGCTGAAAGGAGAAGGCTTGCTAGAAGAGGGCAAAGTAATAGAGGCACAGATAAAAAATGAGCAATTTGCTGATAGCTATGAGAAAATAAAAAGCTCTGTTCAAGGACAATTAACTATAATGGGCTATGACTTAGCTAGTGATGGTCTAGTTGATACTCCTGATAGAGTTGCTAGAATGTTCTTTAGTGAGCTTTTTGTCACCGATATAGATCTGAAAGACGTGTTATCTGTTACCTTTGACGAAGGTGATAGAGAAGGGACAGATGACTTAGTTGCTATGTCTAACATAAAGTTTAGTTCCTGGTGTGAACATCATATGCTACCTTTCTGGGGCGAAGCCTTTATAGCTTATGTTCCTAGGGAAAGGGTAGTAGGAATATCTAAGTTAGTTAGACTGGTAAGAGCTGCAGCTAGAGGGCTTAATATACAAGAGAGGATAACTCATAACGTAGCTGACTGCCTGGATGAGTACTTATCGGCTAAAGGAGTCTTGGTGGTTACAAGAGCAGTCCACTCCTGTATGATAGTTAGAGGAGTCAAGGGCTTTTCTGAGCAGCTTACTGTTTCTGCAGTTAAAGGACTTATGAAAGATTCTGGCACATTAAGAAGTGAGGCCCTTAGTTTATTAGGCTTGGCTTAAACATGGGCAGTATAGCAATAGCTACTAAAGAAAGGTTAATAGAAAAGCGGAAATCTTATAGATCAAGAAATCCTACTTCTTCCATAATATCTAGATGTGAGCGGTACATATGGTATAACATAACTGGCGCAACTCTTTATGGATGGCAGACTTTAGAACAGATGCTTATTCTTAAAGAGGCTAAAGAAGTTCATGAAGACCATATGGTTGAAGTACTTAATGAGGCTGGATACCGTGTACATTCTAGAGAGGCTATATTAAAAAGAACTGGCTCACGCTGGGATGGGCTTATCTTCTTTCAGAAGCAAGATTGGTTATTAGAGCTGAAGGCGTTAGGAGAATGGGCATTTACTCGTCTTAGAGAAATGGGGCTAGAAAAAGGCTTTCCCCATTACTATGACCAGATACAAGATATGTTGCGCGAAGCCCCTTACTTACCTGGGGGAATACTTTTTGTTAAGCAAGTTTATCCTCCAGATTTTGAAGATGTTATAGTAAGACATGATCTTGATAGACAAGAAATTTTAGAAGAGAAAAGACAGAGAATTAAAGAATACTTAGCCCTAGAAGAGTCTCCCCCACGACCTTATAGTTATACTTCTTCTGAATGTCAAACTTGCCCAGCTATGTACACTTGCTGGGGTTCTATAGCCCAGACTGACGAAGGGGCAAAAATACTCACTCCTGGACTAGAACGTGAGGGTTCTGTTATAATGTCCGAGGAGGACAGAGGGGCTTTGAAGCAGCTAAGTGATGATTATATTCTTTACAAGGCACACGTATTCAAAGCTGAGAGTATGGAAAAGTCTATAAATGATAGAGTTATGGAGCTGCTGGAGAAATACTCATATAGAAGATTAAAGGGTTATGGCTTCAGAGCCACCTTTAGTGCTAATGCTACTAAGACTAGGATAGATTATGCAAGACTTAAGCATGTAGTTAGTCCTAGATCACTAAAACTTACCACTAGACTAGAGCCTAGTACTCGTTTAACAAAAGGACATGAGGTCTTTAAGTGAAAATTTGCATTATTAGTCCCATAGACTATCTAGAAGAGCTAAGTGTACATACTAATAGTCAGATGATGTTAGCCCATCTAGTGCTCAAGAGTCTTAAGTATAGAAACTTCTATAGGGCTATGGTCGAGCGTGGTGACTTCATAATGATGGATAATAGCTTTCATGAGCTAAGAGAAGCCTTGCCTACTCTTGAGTTAGTTAAGGCAGTTGAATCCATAGGTAGAGTTGATGTAATGGTAGCCCCAGATGTGTGGCCTAAGAGAACTGAAACAGAAATTCTCACTAAGATGTTTCTTGATGAGCCAAGAGTGCAAAGGCTTAGGTCAGAAGGTACAAGAATAATGTATGTAGCTCATGGAGGAACTATTGAAGCATTTAGCCTAGCTGCTCATTTTTGTAAGGCTCAAGACCTTGATTACATAGGTCTTAGTAGCGAGAATGCTAGTAGTGGGGGCTTATCCAGAGCAGAAGCTACTAGAGCTATATTAAAAGAAGGCTTTGAGGGAGATATACACTGGTTAGGTATAGGACAACCAGTTATGGCAGTTATACAGGCTGCTTGTTCTGTAGGAGTGGCTAGTATAGATGGCTCTTCTCCTATAAAGATAGCAACCAGGGGATATCCTTTTGACTTCAGAGGCTCAGTAAAACCTACAATGGATTTAGAACAAGGTGAGTATACTGAGAGTATGATTATTAGATCAAAGGTTATTATCTCTCAGATGAAACAGATAGTTCTAGCTAAAGGTATTAGTAGTAAGGCTCAAACTGAGCATGAAAAAGTACTTAATAATCCTAGCCAGTGTGGAAGAGGAGATCCTCATTAAGTAATGGCAAAAGCACAATGGGCTAGGCTAGATAAATCTTGGGCTTCTAGACTTGAGTTTTATGATCTTGATAAGCGAGATCAGAAAAAGCTTGCTGGAAAGCGTAAGCATCCTTTAGCTAAGTGTGAAGAATGTCCTCTTGAAAGAAAGGTATGTGTTCCTGGCTTTGGCACAAGAAAAGCACAGATAGTTTGGTGTGGTGAGTCTCCAGGGGCGCAAGAGTTATGGGCTAGGGAGCCTTATATAGGGCCTGCTGGAAAGCTACTAAAAGAAATACTCAAAGAGGAATCAATACCTATAGAGGACTGCTGGTTTACTAACTCCACTCTTTGCTTAATGAGCGAAGATGAAGAATGGGCTGAGAAAGAAATACAAGCATGCTCAGATAGATTATTTGATGAGATAGCAGAAGTCAATCCTAAGTTGGTAGTTGCTTTAGGAGCAGATGCTTTCTACTCCCTTACTGGATTTGATGAAAAGATAACTTTAGTATCAGGTACTATGTTCAAAACAAAGGATGGAAAGTACGATGTACTACCTATAATCCATCCTGCTTATGTTCTTCATAATGAGGGAGAAGTGTCTAATTTTAGGCACTATGTACGTCAGGTATTTAGATTAGTTTATGCTCCCAGTCTTACCTCTAGACTTAAAGATCCAAATACTACATTAGTATTAGATGAAGATTGGGAAGATGCTTGTAACTTAGTTCATAAGAAGGCTAGTAAGACTGGGAAATTACTTATAGATATAGAGTCCACTGCCTATGATCCTTTAAGAGAGAATTTACTTATTGTAGGTGTTTCTCCTGATGGAATTAACTCCTATCTTTTTCCTACTGCAGAATTTGATGAAGACGGAGAATGGTTAAGACCTATAGAGGAAAATGTTCCTGAAGAAAGTATTAAATTTAAGCAACTTAATAAGTTAATTTCTGAAAGAGAAGCCTTTGAGAGAGAAGGGCATAATGTAGACTTTGACCAGAAATGGTTGAAGAGTAGAGGCTTTGATGTATACTTTACTAGAGATACTTTTCTTGCTGACTATACAATGCATGAACAAGCTGGAGGTCATGGACTTAAGTCATTAATAAATTATCACTTTGGAAATGATGACTGGGAGAAAACTCTAAAGAAGGGACTAGGAAAGATAAAGAACTACGCTGATATTCCAGTTATTTCAATGAACGAGTATGCTGGTAAAGATGTTGCTTGGAACTGGTCTCTAGGCGAGAGTCAGCGTAATGAGTTAATGACTGATGATGATAAGTTTGTACACGATGAGATACTCATAAAGTGTATGCACACATTCTCAGCTACTACTTTAAGAGGCTATAAAGTAGATCTAAAGAAGTCTCTTGAGTTAGTAGAAGAGCTTACTGATAAACTGGATTATCATGCCTCCACTCTTAGGGATCTAGTTGAGGATACTAGCTTTAATCCCGGCTCCAGTATTAAGGTTTCTGCCTATCTATATGATGAGCTAGGGCTACCTACTATCCTTGGAAGAAACTCTCAGGCAAAAACTCTTAGGGCTGTACAATCTTATTGTATTGATAGAGTTACTAATGGGAATGATACAGACGGAACTCTTGCTCACGCTTTAGAGTTTATAGATTCTAAGTTGGAGTATGCTTCCCTTGCGAAAGAAGTAGGAACTTATGTAGTAGGAATAGTTAGAAAGCTAGGACCAGACTTAAGACTACATCCTAGAGTACGTTTAAGTGGGGCTGTTACTGGCCGTATTGCTATGGATGAGCCCTCTTTACTTAACTTCTTAAAGGGCTCAAGAGTTAGAGAGCAAATAGTTCCAGATAATGATGAGTGGCTAATAGCTGAGGCTGATGCTAAACAGTTTGAGCTCCGCTACTATGCCGATTACATAAAAGATGAAACCTTAACTAAAGGATTGGCCAATCCAGACTATGATCCTCATGATGAAGCTACTACTTTAATATTCAAGCAAGTAATAGAATTATGCAGAATTATAGCACGGGCTGAAGTTAAGGAGGTAGCTGAGAGAGCGTACGAGGACCTTAAGTTATTAGGTACTAAAACTGGTAGTTATCTTACTGAAGAAGCCAGAAGAGCAGTATTTTATTCAAAGCTCCCAGATAATATATCAGCAATTCCTTTTGAACAAATAACGAAAGCCTTTTCTGACTGCTGTGATATATACAGAAGAATTGCAAAGACAGTAGTATTTGGACTTCTTTATAATAGAGGGGCTCAAGCTATAGCCAGGGCATTTAGAATTACATATGCTGATGCTTTATTATGGATAGAAGCTATAAAAGGTCCTTGGGAGGGAGTTCCTAGATATGAGGACTATGTAAGAAAGTGTCTGGATGAAGATGGAAGAATAACTTCTCAGTTTAGACGTTGGCGTAGAGCCCCTTCAGTTAATGATACTAACTGGCATGAATGGTTTAATGCTTTCATTAACTTTCCAATACAGTCTGCTTGCAATGATATAAATATGTTGAATATGAACTTGCTGTATAATAGGGAAGAGGAACTGGGAATCAAGGTAATGTGGCCTATTCATGACTCACAGATATTTCAAGTTAGAAAAGATGGATATAAAGAAAGATTAGCCTTTATTCAGACTTTACTAGAGGAAAATATACAAAAACTGGTAGGGGCAAAAGAAGTTAAGTTTGCAGTAGAGACAAAAGTGGGCCCTGACTGGTACAATGTTAAAGACGTATCAAAGTTTGAGCTGGTAGCCTAAAGATCATAATTCATTAATTTTTAATGACCAAGGTTTACCATTGTCGCAGTTTCTCATATAATCAGGGTGAGTTTAAGTGTGCAAGACACTAATCTGGCTCAGAAAGTGAGGAACAGAACTATGGAGATGGTAGGAGCGCTGATTGGCGTAGTTATAGCGATGGTAGTGGGAGTAGCCTTGCTTCCAGTCATTGTGAACACTATAGCCACCCTTAATACCGAGACCACAGATGCCTCGGTAATTTCCTTGGCGGGACTTCTTCCTATAATCCTGATTGCGATCGTGATTATGGGAGCTGTGGCTTTCGTCGCCGGCGGTCTGGGCTAGTAGCTGTTACGAGAATTTTCTAGCCCAGACGATAATTAGTGAGTACGGTGCTACTAGCTACGCCTAGCGTATCGGGGTACTTAATGGTGGTGATGCTTTACAAGCATCTAATGGATAGCGAGCCCACCAGCTAGTTATGAATATGTCTTACAGGTTTTCCCTATGTCAATAAGAATGTCTGCTAGAGGAAGTGCTTGGATAGAAAAGCAGCTTCTTCGAGAAGGACCAGGAACAGTTCCAGAACTGGTCGCTGCATTTATAGTCACCTCCAAGAATCCTATAGATTCTGTTGAAGATATACAGGTTGAGCTAACTGCGCTTGACCCTGACTTGGTTGAACGTTCCTTTATAGCCCTGTCACAGCAGGGAATGGTACAGGTGACTTAGCATGTTTAATATTGAAGAAGAACAAGAAGAAGAAAAAATCTGGGTTCTTAGTAAGAGATCTGATCAGAGAAAGAAAGACAAAAAGGCAAGTAAAGCTGCAGTAAGGGCTAGAAGAGGCGAAAGAAGAGAAAAGAGACTAAGTCTTAAGAAGGAGAAGAAGAAGAAAAAGTCTACTGCTATTCAAAGGCTTAGGGGTAAAGGGCCAAAGATAAGTTCCACTCAGATAGTAGCTGAGAAAGCCTCTACTAGGGCTACTGCTCCTCCTTCTCCTGCTACAGCTAGTGCTAGGCCTAAGCGAGGTGTAGTAGCAAGGGAGACACAGGCTCAGTTTAAGGCTTTTCAGGCACGAGAACAATTAAAAGCGGCCCCAGCTCTTTTAGCTGCTTTTAATAAAAAGGTTGCGGACCAGAGGGCAGCTTCAGCTAAGAAGCGAGAACAAGCAGCTAAGAAGCAAGCACAAGCAGCCCTAGTAGTTAAACTTCGAGATCAAAAGAGAATAGATGATAAGAAGGCTAGAAGTACTAGGTTTACGGCTCCAGCCATTACTGGCTCTACAACCTTTGAAGACGACGCACCTGATACTGGACCCGCTTTTGCTAGAGCAGCTACCGCTAAAAGAGGAAAAGTCGCAGGATTGGCTTCACTAAGTCTTGCTGCTGCTACTAGTACACTAGCTACAACTAGGCCAACCACTGTAGCACCTAGAGATTTTAGGGATGTAAAACCTAGAGTTACTAGACCACCAGAGACTGAACGTTTTAGAGATGAAAAGGGACAAACAGTAATAGACTTTGCTATATCCAGATCACTAGGTAGATTTACTAAACCTAGGCCACGATCTATTACAAGAGTTGCTAGTAAAGGAGTTGTTAGTAAAGGAGTTGTTAGTACAGGAGAAAAAATAAGGAGAAGAGCTGTAGCTATATTCAGACCTAGTGACGAAGGTAGAGGTAGACAAGATCTAGGTACTGGTAGAGGGACTAGGTTCTTTACCAAGAGAGCTATTGATCTACGGCCTGATTTTGAAGAAAGCGGACTTAGCCCAAGGCAAGGAAGATTTGTGGCCCGAGGACTAGGAGAAGCAACTAAAAGGGCAAAAGAAGTAGCCCTTACAACTCGCAGAGTTGGAACCACTTCAGAGGATATTAGACAAATTAGACTACGTGTAGGAAGGACTCTTGGAAAAGCAACAGAAATAACTGATGCTAACCGAGCAGCAATAGAACGAGGGGAAATAGAATTTTTAACTCCTGTACCTAGCACTTTTAAGAGAGCACTAATAGCTGCTGAGGTTGGTAGCCTAATACTTCCTGGAGGTGTAGTTGCTAGGCCTGCAGGCTTTGTACTTAAAACAGTAGCAAGACCAGTAATAAGTTTTGCTGCTCCTAAAGTGGCTAGACTTGCTACACCTGTAGTTACTAGAACCACTGGTTTACTAGCTAGAGGATTGGCTAGGGAAAGAGTTATAACTGGGGGAGTAAGAAGTACTAGAGGACTGTTTCAGTCAGCAGCTCAGAGGGCAAGAGAGCTAGGTTCTTCTACCATAAGAGTAACATCCCCAGTAGCTACAAGAACAGCAGCCGTAGCTTCAAGAACTACAGCTGCTGCAGGTAGAGCAGCCACTTTAGCAGCCAAGCCTGTTAGAGCAACTGGAGAAGGACTATTTAGTGTTGTTAGAGCTACACCTAGAGTAGCTAGAACAGCAGGACAAACTGTAAAAACTCTAGCAAGAGGGGCAGATGAGGGAGTAAGAATTAGTGCTAAAGCCTCTCGTCAGTTAGCCCAAACTGCCCAGCTTCAGGCTCTAGCAGCTAAACAAGGTGGTAGTGTAGTAAGAGTAGCTACTAGAAATCCATTTGCTGCATTTGGTAGAGGAGTAGCAGGCGCTACTAAGCTAGCTGCTAAGTCTACAGCAAGAAAAGCAGCCTCTCCAGGTAGACGTTTAGCTGCTCCAGCAGCTAAGGTAATTAAAGGAGCTAAAACAGGAGCAAGAGTTGGTACAAAGGTAGTTAAACCTGTAGCAAAGCCTGTATTACGAGGATCTGGTAGACTACTTAGAAGTCCAGTAGGCTTAGTAGCTGGGGGGCTAGGTGCAGTAGTAGGAGGAGGTTTAATACTACAAGGACTTAAAGGTGCTCCCCTTGCTCCAGCTCAGCAAGCCCCAGCCCCAGCTGCGCCAGCTGCTCCTCAAGATACTAGAAGACCCCAGAGACAGCAGCAACAGCAGGCTGCACAAGCTGTACAAGCTGCTCCAGCCCCAGCTAGAGGACCTGCTAGGGTTACTACAGTTACTCCTGTTACTGCGCCTAGTACAGTAGTAATAGATGAAGGGGCTACATCAGCCCCAAGTAGAACCCCTGTACCTATAACTACTACTCCTGGTAAGATAGCTCAGACTATAGCGGTGCCTACTATAGGTCCTGATGGTCAACCTATTATAGACCCTATTACTGGGGAAGTAGTTACTACTGTAGTGGATATAGTAGATGTTCCTCTTGTTGAAGGTGAGCCTGATGTAAGTCCTTTACCTGCTATAGTCCCACTAGTAGCAGCTGCTGCAGGTATAGCAACTGGTCTTCTTTCAAGAGGCAGAGGTGGAGGAAGCTCTAGTCAATCATTCTTTGGTGGAAGTAGTTCTTTTATAGGGCCAACTATATTTAGAACAGCTGAGGGACAGACTGGAATAAGAATAGTGAAGGATGGTAAAGGCACTATAACACTAGAAGTAGAGAGAGTTCCAGTTAAGAGATTTACCATTTTAGGTAGACCTTTAGTAAAGAGACCTACCAGAATCTTAGGAGCAGCAGTACAAAGTAAAGCAATAGCTTCTGCTGGTCAATCACTGCTCAATCCTCCAGTTGTAGGAAGTACAACTGTACTGGCTAAAAGAGCTTTACAAGGAAGGCTTAGATAGATTGGGAATTGTAAAAACCTTCGGAGCCTTTATAGGCACAGCCATAACACTAGTTTTGCTCTGGGAGTTTCTTCCAGTTATTCAGACTTTGTTTGATGGAGTTTCTGATAACTCAGTTCTGAGTGATAGGGAACTAGGGACTATAAGTCTACTACCTTTAATAATAGTAATAATAATACTGCTGGGCTCTGCAGCTATAATAAGATCCAAACTAAAGAGATGAAAGTCCTTGCCTTGTTAAAAACTCATTATATAGGTCTAAGTAGCTCCTTCTCCATAGTTGGAGCTTTTATGATCTGGTGGGCCTCAAATGGTTGGGACTGTCCCTTAGGTTAAGGAGGAAATATATGCCTTACTCTCATTCTTGGATAAAGCAGTTAGGACTTTCTATTGGGCTTGCTATAGTATTTATAGCAGGCTTTGTATATCTTACAGCCCCTCCCTGTGCCTTTGGAGCAGCTGAGTGTCCTGTAGGTTCAACTTCTGTATTCTCTGAGAATATAGGAATACAAGGTGGAACTACTTTTACTACAACTATAGATAGTACTCCTACAGGAGATAGAACATATACTATACCTGCTACAGGAGCAAATGATACTTTTGCCCTACTTGGTACAAGTAATGTGTTTTCTGGTAGTGGGGCTCTACTAGATAAGTTTGTCAACTCTGGAGATGGTATAACTATTACAGTTGAGAATACTAATGGAACTCCAACTGGATTTAGTGTAGTAGATATAATTGGCCCTTCAAGCACCGCAAACTATGAACTTCTTACTATATCTAATGATGGGGTAGATGAATCAGGAGATGTGCTTAAGATCACAGGTAATGGAGTCGTAGATGTTACCAGTGCTCAATTTAGCGTAAGTACCGCAGTAGGGGGATCTAGTGCTGGTGCAACTATAGCTATTCCAGCTAGTGGAACCGGAGATGCTGTAACCCTATTTAGTCAGGGCGCAGCAGATGGATCTGCTAATAATATGGGATATATAATGGGTTATGATGGTGGTGCAGGATATTTGAAGTTAGCAAGTACAGATACTGATGGAGCCTCTACTGACGCAGATATCTGGAGAGTTCTAGATAGTCAGCTATCTATAGATGCTAACACTACTTGGGACGAGAATGTCTTTGACAGCTATAGAGATGCAGAACTATTAGCCGCTTCTATTAGTCCTTCAGCCCCTTCTTATCAGTTTGAAAATGGAAAAGTTTTAAGAGGAAGAGATGTTCTTATAGAAGTAGGTATTCTTAAGTCTTATGATGATGAATTCGTAGGTTATAATGACCAGCGGATGGCAGCTTTGCTGGCAGGAGGCATATATCAATCAGCTGAACTTATAGAACGAAACATGGTGCTAATAGAAGAGTTAATAAATAAAGTAAATCTTTTAGAGAATGAGATCTGTGAACTTAAAGAAGCTTGTTAACAAGCGATATCCTATTGCCTGGGCTATAGTATTAGTTTTTGCTTTATTATTTATAAATGTCTTTGATTCTATAAGTAATAAAGCTTGTAAGACTTATGCTAATCACGTAGTAACTGACTTCTGTAGACAAACTGACATATTTGTTACTAAGGTAAGTCCTGGAAATCTTAGTAACTATCCAGTAGCAGTTCCTATAGATCTTAGAGCCTATGTAGATGGAAATACTCTCTCTGAATTTGGCTGGGACATTCTTCCTGTACAAGGGGCTGAAGTTCCAGCTATGATACAAGATATAGACCCTGGAGATGTAGAGAGTATCTTTTGGATTCAGGGAGACTTATTAGGCAGTGAAGCCACTGTTACCTTTAATGTCTATACAGGTAATGCAGATTTTAAGCGAGATCAGGGAATTCTCTTACATCAAGCTTCTGGCGCCGACTCTTTATCAGTACTTGCCGATGCAGTCTTTAATATAACAGACAATATTGAAGTTATAGTACATGCAGATACTGATACACCAGATCAGAATGGAATTCTACTAGATAAGTTAAATGGAAATAATGGTTACCAGTTAGAAGTAACTACTACAGGAGCTGGTAGTATACTTGCCACAGTAGGGAGTGGTGCAGCTACTGATACTTTAGAAGTAGCTTGGACTGGTGATGAAACTATAAGAATGACCTTTGATGCAGGGGCTGTTAACGATTTAGATATATCATTTCTTAATGCTGCTGGAGTATGGGTATCTCAAGGAGATACAAATACAACCTTTGCTAGCTTAGGAACACATGGTAATGATCTTCTCATAGGCACTGGCTTTGATGGAGTTATACAAGAAGTTGAAATAAGAGATGATGTAGGTTTAGGCTCCTATGCTAAAGTAGCCCAGTGGTCTTTTGATGCTAGAGATATAACTGAGACTCAAACTGGAACTGATGCAAATAGTTGGACTTATATAGGAACTGTAGAAGAACTTATATCAACGCACGACGCTACTTATACCTTAATAAATGACCAGTCAGGACTTAGCGTAGCTATAGGAACTGCTCCTTTAGTAAGTGGAGCCAGTTCGAGTATACAAGGAGTTGCTTTCGCACTCTCAGCCTTAGATTCTATAGCTGGACTAGCTGGGGCTACTAATGCAGTAGAAGCTTGGCAAAGAAATACTAATACATGGTATATAGGAGTAGTATACGATGTTGCTCCTTTTTTCTCAATACTAGAGTGGAATGGAGATGCTCTATCAGTAAAGTCTACTGCTGGAGTAGGACTCATAACTGGACAAGGAAATGCTATATCTTCCTGGCCGTCTAGAACTGTAGTAAGTGATAGAATTATAGCAATAGGGCATAACACAGCGCCCTTTCTAACATTATTAAGATGGGATGACAGTGCTCAAGCTATAATAGGGGAAGATACTCCAGCTTTAGCCCCTCAGGGTAATACTTTAGATCTTGTCCACTGGACTAATCCTAGAGTGAGCACTGTAACAATAGCTGTAGCCAACGTAGTTGATGTAGAATTTTACTCCTATTCAGAACGAGAATCCAATCTTAGCTTTAAAGGAAGTCCTACAATACCTATCCCAGAGCTAACTGCAATTACTTCTATATCCATACCTCAGGAATTTAGAAAGAGAACAGTAAATACTAATTTAGATGTAGAGGACACAAGCGTATTTATAACTCAAGCCCAGGCTTTTGGTGCTGATGTTCTTAGTTGGTTATGGATAGATAGCTCTAACGCTGACGAAGATGTAGCAGATGACGACTTTAGCCTTACTGATGACACTACTGATATAATAGTCTGGAATGATCGAGAGGGTGATGCTTCTGAGCACTTAATACTTATTGCTTATTCTTCAGGCAGTGAGTTAAGAGTACTAAGAACTAGTCATGAAAAAGGTAGTATATTATCTCAAGCCACTATAAACTCTGCTGGAACTAGTACAGCGGTAGATAGCTGGAGTACAGAAGTTGTGGCTAGCAGACTAATTGCCTCTACTTATATTACTACAGCTAGAGTAGACTTACTAACATGGAATGAGCAAGCTTTAGGAACAGTAGCTACCTTAGGTTTAGCCACCTCTCCAACTCATCTTACTTCTTGGAAAGAACCTGCAGACACTGTAGTAGCTGCAGTAGAAAGTCAAATATTAGCCATAAGCTGTGGCTCATGTAATGGAGTGTCTATAGTAAGAGCTTCAGTATCACTGGAGGAAATAATAGTAAGAGAAGAAGGGCTAGACTTTATAGAAACCTTTGCAGCTCAAGTAGGTTTAGACTCAGTGGCTGCAGCTGGTATAGTAATACTCCTTTCTTTTGTAGGTATATATATAATAGAAGGAAATCTAATAGGTTCAGGGCTAGTTACGTCTGGCCTGCTAATATACTTTTTAGTAACAGGACTTATAGGTTTCTGGGTTGCTATACCTATAGTATTTCTAGGACTATTTGCACTGTATAGTAGATATAGAGGAGCCTGGGAATAGTAATATGAGAGCTGTAATAATATTTACATTACTTTTTTACTCCTTGGTTGGCTTTATAATAACTAAGCTTCCTACTCCTGACCAAGCAGAGGGCTTCAATATAATAACTGAAGCTGACATAGAAGAAACTGTAGTAGTAAAAGCTTCTGAGCAGCCTAGCCCAGCTACTGCCATAGTAGTGGCAGGACTAAATCTCTTTGCAGTAATAAAGACTATATATCTATTACTTAGCTTTCAATTAAGTGGAGTTCCATTTCTTATAAATCTATTGTTCTTAGTCCCAGCAAATATAACAGTCTATATGGTAGCAGTCCAGTTGGTTAGAGGGGGCTAGATGACTAAGAAACTAGCAGGGCTAGTTCTAGTCTTTATATTCTTTCTAAGTAGCTTTACTTCAGTACCAGTATCTGAAGCTTCGCATTTAGGAATAGAGTTTCTGTTTGATAATGGAGACCATTTTATAGCTGGAGAACCTGTAAGAATTAGATTGAGAATAGACTTTACAGTAGGAGCTCTTTTCACAATACAGTTAGTAAGACTTGATACCTCGGAAGTAAAAAACATACAAACCTTTGTAGTTCCAGCAGCTATAAATGGCTTTAGTACTATAAATTATGAGTATAAGTCTGAGGCTACTGATTTCTTTCCCTTCTCTTTAGTAGCTACTGATTTAGATGCTATATCTAGAATAGCCTTTATAGCTATTCTTCCTAATAGCATAGCTAGTTCTCAAGGTGCTTTCGATAACTTAGCTCTTGATACAGTCTATATAGTTGATGCAAGCCCAGATTTTGAGCTTAGATTAAATGACTATACTTTTAAGCAGGGGGAGTACATAGTAGTCTGGCATAGATTAGAAACAGTTGCAGAATCAGTAGCCCCTGATATAGTAGAGCATGTATCTAATCAAGATGTTAGATCGGAACTTCAGCTTTATGACGTAGCCTTTAACTCAAATGGAGTAGTACTACCAATAAATAAGCCTCCAGAGGCTACTGATAATCCACGTTATACCTTACTTGTTCCTGTGTTCGAAGGAGAAACTAGTACCCCTTTCACTGATAATACTCACGCTATCCCTAACAGTGGACTATTTGTAATTGGATTAGATAAGTCAGATCAATCTATAGATAGATTTACTGGAGGATCTGGCACTATGGCTGCTAGGACTCCAGATAAATCTAGTGTCTTAGGAGCAACATGGACTAACCAAGTAGGAACTTGGTCAGTAGATGGTAGCGGAAAAGCTTCTCCTACTGCATCTGCTGCTTCTGGACCTTATACCTTTAGCGCAGTAACTACATTACAAGATGGAGCTACTGCATTTAGTAATAAGACCTTTTCTGCAGCCATAGACATAGATACAGTAGCAGCTGCTGGTAGTGTTGGGATAGTTACTAACTGGACAGATTCAAATAATCATTGGCGCTTTATAATTACTTGGGATGCTACTCCAGCTGACGCTACATTTTCTATAGGTAATTATAATGCTGGGGTGTTGTCTGAAGTAGCTTCTGGAGCTATTACTCTTGCAGTAGATGACGTAGTTAATCTTTTTGTTAGTGTGGATAAAGAAGGAACACAAGGAAACTGGACTATACTGGCTTTAAAAGGAGACCAGTCCCCTACGTTAGGAGATAATGTAACTGTAGTCGAGCCTTTATTAGAGTTCTCCTTTGCAGATAATACTTTATTAGATGCTGATGGCCCAGATACTTGGGGTCTAATAGCTACAAGTGCAGTGGATGCAGCTAATGTACTTAACAGATCTGTAGAGTATATAGCCTGGACTGCATTACTACCCTCTGTGCTAGCAGTAAATGAGCCTGACCATGCTCAAAACTTTGTAGATCAATATGGGCTAGAAAATCCAGTAGTAGGTATAGCTATATCAGGAAAGTCTTTCGAGGTTATAGAACAGTTTAATGTAGTATCACTTAACTCAGAGCAACTAGTAAAACTAGCCCATCCAGATGCTAAAGTATTTACCAGCTTTAATAGTAAGGTACTGCAAGATACTGGAACTGCTACTAGACAAGAATTAGCCTATTCTTATAGGGATTCCAGAACTTTGAATCTAGGTACAGTTGTATGCTGCTCAGATGATACTCATCATATATCACTGGAGCTAGCATCTACTAGAGTAAATTCTAGAACTGGTAGTACTTATGTCTGGATATTAGCAACTGAGTATACTGTAGGGCAAGTAAGAAGTGTAGTGGGGGGATTAAACAGACTATCTGGAAGCTTTGGGATGGGCGATACTAAAGGACATATTGCTTTTGCTTTTATACTTTCTCTTTTAGTTACCATACTTATGCTACACTTTTCCCTAACAGGATCTATTATAGCTGGGACTACACTATGGATAGGACTTGTAGTAATAGGTTATGTACCACCTTGGACGCTGATGTTTCTAGTACTAATAGGAGGATTACTAAATGTAACAGGGCTCCTAAGTAGGGAAGTATAATGACCAAGGTTTATCCCTGCCACAGCCAAGACTTGACACTTGGCGCAATCTGATGTATAATTAATATATAATGATTTTAACTAATAATCCAGCTGCTATACAACTACTCCTTGTGATAAGTGTACTCTTTACTGCAGGATTAATTCTAGCCTTATACTTTGGCTTTAGAAGATGGATAGCAGCTAGAATGTTAGTATGGGTAATACACCCAGATAGAAGACTAAGCAAACATATGGTTAGACCAGAATCTGACGGTAATATAAGAATACCTAAGATAGGGTCTAGATTTCTTTTCACTCCTGCTGATGTATTCTACTCCAGTCTTCCTTTAGTAGGGGAACCAATTCCAGCAATAATGTGTCACATAGATAAACCTGAGGCGCTGGATATAATAGGGCTAGTTCCCAAAGAAGGTATAACTTCTACTGAGTTATCAAGTGCTTTCGATAATAGAATGTTAGAGCAGTGGGTAAGAGCTACTAAAGAGCCAGGATTGGCTAGATTAAGGTCTACTTTGGTAATAGGATTAGCAGCCGTGCTGCTTGCAGTACTAGGTTCTACATACTTTATTGCTACCTCAGTATTAGGTCCTATAAGCCTACTGGAAAGATAAAAAATGGAATTCTTTTCTAAGCAAAAGACTAAGTCATCTAATAATGGAGCCACTCCTAGTGAGAACTCTTCTAGCAATAATAAAGTAGAAGCTGGGGATAATAACTTTAGAAGCGCCTTTTGGCAGAGTCTAGCTGGACAGGCACCTACTACAGAAGGGGGCCAAGGTTTAGCCTCTCTATTAGGTATAGGAGGTCTTGGCGGAGACGATAATCAAAATGCTTTAGAGTTATTTGACATTCCTACAGACTTTGGTGATCTTCATGAGCTTAGAAGACTAATAGCAAAGTCTGATATTCCAGCTGAGTTGGTACAACCACTAATGACTTTACTAGGATTGGCTGAAAGATTTGCATCCAAGCTAGTTCCAAGCCTAGTAGGTTGGTACTTGGTAGGTAGAATAGGAAAGAATAGACTTGGACGGGAAGAGTTTATCAGAGCAACTCAACGGCAAGCCTTAGTACAGAAGGACGATGATGACTAAGTGGCTATAACAGTGATAACTGGCCCTATGGGAAGTGGAAAGACTACTCTTATGACTGCAGTAGGAGTACTGGCCCATGAACTAGATGGAGTTAGGATATTCTGTAACTATCGCTTGACTGGTATAGAACATACCTTTTTTAGACCTACTGAGTTTGCCGACTTGATGGAGGCTGAGGAATTAAATAATTGCATAGTTCTATTAGACGAGGCATATCTTCTTATGGATTCCCGTACTTCTGGTGCTAGGATAAATAGATTATTTTCCGCTTTTACTTACCAAGCAAGAAAAAGAGGAGTAGACTTACTAGTAGTTACTCATCATACAGATCATATAGATAAGCGAATAAGAAGAGCCATGTCTTATAGATGGAGGCCTAGATTTAATCCAACTACTCATGTAATAACTGTATACTCAAAGGCTGAAGAAGTAGGGCATAGGTCTAGATTCAAGATACAAGCAGATAAGTTCTGGCCTTACTTTGACACTAATGAGATTCCTATTATAAGCAAGCAGTTAAAGAGGGTAGTATTTTAATCAAGAAGCTGTTCCAGTACAGCTTAGTAGGGGATTGTGCTTCTGTACTGTGTAGCTAACTGCTAAGAAGGAGGTTGTCATGAGCTTTGGCCCTGGCGTAAAGATTTAGGCTATAGGCTAACTGAAAAAGATCCGGTTGAGGAAGCGTGAGATATAGGCGATCAAGTTACTACTGTGGTGGACTCCCCTACTAAGGAAAAGTCCCTAGATGAAATTAGGACTAACCTAGCAAAGTCCTATGTTGAGAACAGTGGTGGCTTGGTCGCTGTATATAATAGGGAAGAAATAACATTTCTATTAAGTATTCTAACTAGAGCTCTAGAAGGTAGTACTTTTCCAGGTCAGCAAAGAATAGTTAATGAAACTAGACAACTTCTAAGTAAATGGGACTGGAGCAAGCTTCCAGCTGAACTAGAGGGTAACTTAAAGCTTTACGTCTTTAATAGACTTAAGTTAGAAAAATCAAAGACCTACACTTTTAGAAGAGTAGAGGCTTTAATATTTGCTGACCAGAATAAGGAGAAGGGTTTGAATCAAGAAAATCAAGGAAGTAGTAGCCTAGAACAGTACGCAGAGTCTCAAGATGAAGACTCAGAAGTAATAGATTTGCAGAAAGCGGATGACGAAGAGTTCACCTACTATGTAGTTAGGGCTGAGGAATTCTCCCGCTTTGAGCTAGCTACTATTTTAATTTCGATGGGAAATCAGTCGGAAGAAGATCTACAAGTAAGACTTCACGAAGAATTACTTATAGTATCTGATGACCCTGACTTAGAAGATCATCAAGAAGAAAGTCTTGCTGTCTATATACTTGACCTAGAAAAGGATGGAGGTATTTTAGATAAGAAGGCTCTAGATGAACAAAAAGACTAGTCTGTAATGAATAAGGTTCAATATATCTTATCTCTATGGTATTATATACTAGGAGATATAACTAAAGAAATAGTAGAGTTGCTAAATTCAATAGCTATACACTATGCTCCTGAGCCCCCTCTAGATATATCTGACAAAGGTAATCTTAATCTATTCGACTTATTACTACTAGGCACTTACGAAGGAGGCAAGATAATGGCTGGGCTTCTTAGAAAAGGCCTAGTAGCATATAGAAAAGGTATGATAATAGGGGGAAAAGCCTTAATAGCATACTCTAAAAAGAAACGCAGGGAGAAAAAGCAAAGACAGGGAGTGGGATGACTAAGAAAGCAGCTACTCTAGGGGACATAAAAAAGGCGGCTAACTCCTATCATAAAGGGGTAAAGGAGGCTAGCAAAAGCTTTCATGGTACCTATGGAGGGGGCATAAAAGACTTAACTAAGCATCTAGGTAGAAAAAAGACTTCTATAAAGGGAAGAAAGGTAAGGGCTAGAAACAGTCTAAAATTCTAGCGCTTAATTAATGCTTAATGAGTGAAGAATCTGAGACTGAGGATGAAAACTCTGTAGAATCTGTAGTATTGAGGTTTGCAGGTTTTATAGCTGGTTTATTCATATTCCTTCATTTCTTACAGAGAATGGAGACTAACCAGCTTTTTCTTTTTCTAGCCTTTATAGGGCTGGGCCTAGGACTGCATGTAGGATTTACTGCTTGGCAAGGATTTGGGGCAGTAAGAAAAAAGAGGGATGAGGCTAAGGAGCGTTATAAATGAAGAATCAAATGGCTTTAGTACTTATAATAATAGCAGTAGCTGTAGGACTGGTATCTTTAGGTGGGGGAATTACATCACTGGGTGTAGTTGCCCCAATCTCTTCTACAGGAGGTACAGCTCCTACACTTAGTATAGCCGCTTGTCCTGATGGAGAAACTTATACCTTTGATTCAGGTACTAGCACCTGGACTTGTGGAAATGCTGGACATACTATACAAGATGAGGCTGTAAGTCTAGCTACAGAACCAACTCTAAACTTCACTGGAGCTGGTGTAGTCTGTGCGGATAATCCAGGTAATACTAGAACAGACTGTACTATAACAGGAGTAGCAGGTTCAGGAGTACAGCTAGACTTAGGTAATGATGATGTAATAGAATCCACAGGCATTACAGAAATAAATGTAGATAATGACACTAATTCTATATTTACAGAAACTCCAGCAGATCAACTATTAATAGATGCTAGTCTTAATTGGCCTATATCAGATGACGTAAGCTGTACAGACTGTCTAAATGCCACAGAGATAGAAGATATCTATGTTCTTATTGTTGGAGACACAGTAACAGGGAATATAGACTTCGATGATGGAGTAGGGGAAAGTCCTCGTGTTCTCTTTTCCCCTCAAACAGGGACAGTCTGGGATATCTACGCAGAAGACGCAACAGATGACTTACAGATAGAAGTTACTACTGCTGTTGCTGAAGGTCTTGATATTGTAAACACTGGTGCAGGTATTGTAGTTTTAAGTCTTGATTCTTTAGCCACAGGTGGGGCTTCTGAATGTGTAGAGGCAGACACTAATGGAGTATTAGCTCTAGCTGGTTCTGCTTGTGCATCAGGAGGTGGAGATTCAATAGAAGTAGAGGACGGAGATAATACTGGTACCTTTTCTACTATTGATACTACAGCTAGATTTGAAGACTCAGCAGATATTAACTTTTCTTTAGCAGATGGTGGGCCTGGAGGTCCTGACGATATCACTGGAACTGTTAGGGCAAATGCAGTAGCCCTAGCTACAGATACTACTGGTGCCTTTGTTGCTACAGTAGCAGATTCTGGAAACACTAATATAACAGTAGCAGGCTCAGGAGCTGAGAATGCTGCTGTTACTTTAGATGTTATAGACGTTAACTGTACTAACTGTCTTGATGCCACTGAGATTGCAGATATCTATGTTCTAGTTGCCGGAGATGTTATGACAGGCAACCTAGATATGGATGATGGAACCACAGATTCTCCTAGAATTCTCTTCACTGTTCAAACAGGTACAGTTTGGGATATCTATGCTGAAGACACAAGTGATGATCTTCAAATAGAAGTAACTACTGGAGTAGCTGAGAATCTAGATATAGTAAATACTGGTGCTGGAACTGTAGCATTTAACTTGGACTCACTTGCTACTGGTGGGGCTTCAGAGTGTGTTCAAACTGATACAAATGGAGTCTTCTCTAGTACAGGAGGATTATGTGGAACTTCTTCAGGAGATATCACTGATGTAGGACCTGGTTTTAATTCTGGTGCAGCATTTACTGATGGAGTAGTCTCTACAGGTAGTATAATGCTAGTCTGGGAGGGAACCGGATTAGATACTAATGAACTAACTATATCAGCTCCAGCAAATCCTGCAGTAGATCAACTCTTTACATTCCCTGATGATCAGCTTGCAGACGATGATTTAATAGTTGCTAATGGAGCTGGAACCTTTGAATATAAAGCCCTTACAGATTGTGATGGGGCAAATATAAATAGACTTCAGTATGATACCACGGCTAATGTATTTAGTTGTGATACAGATCCCGTAGCAGCTGGAGAATATGCAGCAGCCTCTATAGATGGAGATGATATAGCTACTAGTCTAGCTGGAGATCATTTAACACTAACAACTGCTTCCCCAGATACACTAGACTTAGATGCTAATGTAACTAATCATATAGTATCAATGATATTAACTGATCCTACTACTGCAGACGATGCTCTACTACAGCATAAGTTTGCTAGTACTGTTACTATAGTTAGAGTAAGCTGTGATACTGATGTGGCAACCAGTACTGTCACTATTCAATTTGATGAAAGAGTAGAAACTACTCCTAATACTAGTGGAACAGATGTCATGACTGCGGTTCTTGTATGTGATACTAATAACCAAGCTACTACGTCTTTTGCTAATGCTGGGATTGCAGCTGATGCTCCGTTTAGTATGGATATAGATGCTACTGCTAACAGTCCTACAGTAGTTAGAGTACACATAGAATATACTATAGATGATTAAGGAGAGTAAGTGAAAACGGTACTACATATATTCTTATCGTTAGCTATAGCTGCAATAGCTCTATTAGAGTTTACTAGTATAACTGAAGCTATGTTGACTCCTGCTATAGATGCTCCAGAACTAGTAGCAAGATCTGAAGTTAGTCATTGGAGTAGTCATATAGCTGGTACTATAGCTGATCATCCAGATGATCTTCAGCTACAGAGACAAGCTATCTTAATACAGAATGCTTTGACCCAGATCTCTGATAAATTAACAAGAGAAGAAGTTAGACTTGAACTAGATAGACTATTATCTGAGTCAATAGTGACTGGACAGAATAAAATAGAGCGAGATGAGGTTCGACTATGGTTAGCTAAGGGAGCAGTAGGTGCTAGATTATCTGCATTTCTAGAAGAACGCATAACCAGACCCGATGACGATTCTGAACGACTGATTGATGCGGTGACATTACGATGAAACTTAAACTAGTGGCACTTCTATTTGCTATACTAGCTGTTGTACTAGTTACGAGGCCAGGCGAGGCAGCAGAGACGGGAGGAGAAGTCGATATAGGAGCTGCTTCTGATGGACGAGGAACGTCCCCTACTAGAAATTTAGTTTGGGTAAGTCCATCAGTAGGATACTCCTTCCATCGTAAATCTGACGACTTTTTCTACTATACCAAGACTGCTGATAGTGGAGCTACTTGGACA
>LAZR01000259.1_pt1 | contig 50895 bp, 45 predicted proteins | sample 329461 | NCBI WGS metagenome assembly LAZR01 (sample SAMN03002196, study PRJNA259156) | marine sediment metagenome | biome: sea floor; feature: Hydrothermal impacted sediments; material: marine sediment; isolation source: Loki non-amplified sample from Loki's castle hydrothermal vent sediment ...
TTCCCCTCTTGGGAGGGGCTAGGGGTGGGTATTTTGGGTTAGGGAGTTTAATGAAATCTTCAGCATCGTAGCACCCAGCCCTTAATCCCCTCCCGAGAGGGGAGAATTACGTTTTTGGTTGTGAGTTTTTTGGTGGTTGGGAGCTTTTGATTCTGCAACTAGTATTTCTTCTTGTCTATCTAAAAAGCTAAATAACAGTCACGGTCTGTTCCCCTCTTGGGAGGGGCTAGGGGTGGGTATTTTGAGTTAGGGAGTTTCATAAAATCTTCAGCATCGTAACACCCACCCCTTAATCCCCTCCCGAGAGGGGAGGTTTTCGTTTTTGTTTGTGAGTTTGTAGGTTGTTGGGAGCTTCTGTTTCTATAACTACTATTTCTTCTTATGTACCTAAAATGCTAAATAATAGTCACGGTTTGTTCCCCTCTTGGGAGGGGCTAGGGGTGGGTATTTTGGGTTAGGGAGTTTAATGAAATCTTCAGCATCGTAGCACCCACCCCTTAATCCCCTCCCGAGAGGGTAGAATTTCGTTCTTGGTTGCTGGACGTTTCTGTTTCTAGAACTAATACTTCACAAATTCACTCGAAGTGAAAATAGTACTTACAACGAATAGAATAACCCAATAAACATTTCTCTATCAGAATTCTAAACTTTAGCAAAATGATTTTTCACAAAAGCTACTTGTTCATTATCTGTAATGTTGTCTGACGATTCTACATCTATCTTAATATTCTTGAAATGTGAATCTTTATTCAAGTGATTGTGTAATTCTACTTTTGCGTTTGTTGGTCCAAATAGTAGTATATGATTATATTTTAAAATTTGAGCTCCAATTTTATTGTAGAATTTTTCATTCATTTGCTGTCTTTTGTTATGCATAAGGTTTTCGCTCTTATTCAATGCATCTTCCTTTGTGTCTGAAGTGAAATTAGATGCAATAGATCCACATTCTTTTCTTGAATCTATATCAATCAAATTAGCGACGGAATGATTCATCCAAATACCTAAATTGTTTTTTGCTTTCATAATTAATGATTTTGTTTTTGAATTTTACCAAGAATACTTTCTATGGCAGTTTTAATTTTATCGATAGCACCTTTTACGGCTTGATCCATAGTATTTGCTTGATTAGTAACCGCAATGGGATTTCTGCCCTCGATTCTAGCTTCTAGTAGACACGAGATATCATTGAATCCGTCTTTTCTTCCATTCTCATCTTTTAAATGAACCTCTACTCTGGTGATGTGAGACTCAAACCTTTGTAATGCCTCTTCAATCTGAGAAGAAAAAAAATCGGCATTTCTTTTTTCTCCATTAATGGTTTTGTCTGTATTTATCTGGATTGTCATATGTATTTTTTTTTAGTGTTCTTCTGAATAGGTTTCTAATATCATATTTAGGGAATCTAAATATCCTTTTAGCGCTTTGTTATTTACTTCTTCTTCATCTTTAAAAAAGATTCTTGGTATTTCATTTATGTATTTAACCAGTTCTGGATGTTCCTCTTGTATTTTTATGGTGGTTAAACGAATATTGGTATTAAGATCATTTTGTGATTCCATTTCTTCTGATTTTAAATCTTATTAAGTTTTAAAAAAGGGATTGTTATAGCTCTTTTTTATAGCAATCATCAATTTTCTTTTTGTTGTTTTTTTATGGTTGGCTTATCAATGTTGTATTCATTGTTTAGCTGATTGGTATTACCGGTCGGATTCGTTGGATTGGTTTGCTCCTTTGTTCTTTTGAATTTCTTTCTATCCTTAATCATTCCCATGTCAATTGTTTTTATTGTTCATTCATAGTATACAGCTTTAATACTTGAACTTTACCAATACTATCTTAAACTCAATAAGTTATGCTGAAATGGCTTCGTTGTTAACGACTCTGTTGAGTTTAGTGCTTATTTTTATTTGAAGAGATAATGGTAAGCTCTAATTTTTCTTTTAATCTGAAAATGGCTGGTTAGGGATAGATGCTTTTAATTTTTGCCAAGCTTATAGTGAAATTTTATTATCACGAAATTGGAGAGGGTGCTTTTAGTTGCTGGACGTTTCTGTTGCTATATCTACTATTTCGTCTTATGTCTATAAAAAGCTAGATGATAGTCACAATCTGTTCCCCTCCTCGGAGGGGCTAGGGGTGGGTATTTTGAGTTTGCGAGTTTAATGAAATCTTCAGCATCGCAGTACCCACCCCTTAATTCCCTCCCGAGAAGGGAGAATTGCGTTTTTGGTTGCGAGTTTTTGGTGGTTGGGAGCTTCTGTATCTATATGTGCTATTTCATCTTATATATCTAACAAGCTAAATAGCAGTCACGGTCTGTTCCCCTCTTGGGAGGGGCTAGGGGTGGGTATTTTGGGTTAGAGTGTTTAATCAAATCTTTATTAACGTAGCACCCACCCTTAATCCCCTCCCGAGAGGGGAGAATTGCGTTTTTGTTTGCCAATTTTTTGGTTGCTAGGCGCTTCTTGTTCTATAACTGCTATTTCGTCTTATGTATCTAACAATCTAAATAGCAGTCACGGTCTGTTCCCCTCTTGGGAGGGGATAGGGGTGGGTATTTTGGGTTGTGGAAATGAATAAATGTACTATTCTACAATCTCATAATCGATACTTAGCTTTCGCAAAGCTCTTAATGCAGAACCGGTATTTTTATCATCCATTTCTATGTCTACGGCATCACCTTCTAGGAGTATGTCTGTTAGTTCATTTGCCAAGGATCCGCTAATATCAACTGATATCTCTACAATACAATTAGCTATTGCTCTTCTATCTGGTCTTTGGGCATCACAAGACAGTAAATTGATTTTCATAATGGTAGTTTATATATGCAAGATACCAGTGTTGAGTGAGGTAATGGGTATAGGTCTGCAATTATTCAATTTTAGTCACTAGCTGTTTCTTTATTTGGAAGGTAATGTTGGGTATTTTACGTTATTGGGTTTGTTCAAATCTATAGCACCGTAGCACCCACCCCTTAATCCCCTCCCGAGAGGGGAGGTTTTCGTTATTGGTTGCGAGTTTTTGGTTGTTGGGGAATTGCATTTTTAAAAGAGTTATTTGGTCTGTTTTATCTAAAAAGTTTATTCAAAGTCAGAAATTGTTCCCCTCTCGGGAGGGGCTAGGGGTGGGTTCTTGTTTGCTCTAATTTCTCAATTATTATTTTAATCTCTTCTAAAACAAACCCCAAATTATTTTTAACATCGGTATCGGAAAATCTGATCACGGTTATCCCTAATGATTCTAATCGTGTTTGTCGTTTATGATCTTTTTCCTCATGACCCTCCTCAAAGTGAATACTACCATCTACCTCTATGGCTAACTGAAGATCTTTGCAATAAAAATCAACGATATATTGATCAATAGGTATTTGTCTATTAAACTTATGACCTAGCTTTTTGCCTTTGATCTCTCGCCATAGCGCAATTTCGCCAAGAGTCATGTTGTTTCTTAATTTTTTTGCAAGTTCAACTAATTTTGGATTATATGGGATAATCTTTCTCATCGTTGTACCCACCCCTTTATCCCCTCCCAAGAGGGGAGATTTACATTTTTGTTTGCGAAATTAGAATTGGTTGAAACTTCTTTTTTCATAAGTATTATTTTATCAATAGTCTAATTACGGTCCCAATCTATTCCCTCTTGGGAGGGGCTAGGGATGGGTTTTTTGCTCCATCTTCTTACCGTTCAATTTCTATCCGTTTTTTGATTAAAATACCAAACCATATGTTACTTTTCGTTTTTATATACCACCCCACCTTTCATTACAAACTTCACATGTTCTAAAGTGGATATATCTTTAATAGGATTTGTGTCTACTGCAATAATATCTGCTAGTAACCCTTGTTTTAGCTCACCACGATCCGTAAGTCCCAACATTTCTGCACTATTGGTGGTAGCTGTTTGTATAGCTTCCATAGAATTCATGCCACACTCCATTAATGCCACAAATTCAATAGCATTTTTTCCATGAGGGATGATAGGCGTATCTGTACCAAAGGCAATTTTTACATTAGCTTTTATAGCATTTTTAAGGTTCTGCTTGGCTATAGGCATTACATATTCCGCTTTACCAGCCATTACAGGATCCATTTTATCGATCATAGGTTCAATTATACTAGCGAGCCCTCTTGTAGGAACAAGGTAAACACCGTTTTCTTTCATTAATCGGATGCCTTCTTCATCTATTATAGAACCGTGCTCAATAGAATACACACCAGCCTTAATAGCTTCTTTAATACCTTCGGTACCATGTGCGTGGGCAGCTACCTTAATATGATGTCTTGCAGCTTCGTCTACAATGGTTTTCATTTCTTCATTACTTAATTGTTGTGCACCAATAGCATCTTCCATAGAAAGAACACCTGCTGTAGCATGCATTTTTATGAATTTAGCACCATGCTTAATTTGATATCTCACCGCCTCAATAGCATCATATTTTCCATTAATGATTCCGTCAGTAGGTCCAACAGTTACTAATCCCTCGGCAAGACCAAGAGAAATATCTCCGTGTCCGCCACTAATAGAAATCATATGTCCCGATGGAATAATTCTTGGTGCAGCGATCATACCTTTATCAGAAGCTTCAGAAACGGCAACATCGATCAGTTCTGGTGTAATATGTAATTGACCGATACTTCTTATGGTAGTGAAGCCTGCCATTAGTGTTTTTTCTGCATTGACCACCGCTCTTACCGTACCTTGGCTAGCACTTTCTTTATAAACATAATCCCAGCTGCCTGTAAAATCACCGTCTAAATGCACATGCATATCCATAAGACCTGGTAACAATATTTTACCTGTTAAGTCTACCGTTTCTATACCTTCAGGAAGTGCCTTAGGATTAATGGTTTTTATAAGTCCGTTTTCGATAAGCAGATTTGCGGGGGAAATTAATTTTCCGGTTCTAACATCTAAGTAAGAATCTGCTTTGATTAATTTAGATTGTGCATGAATTGAGATGGACGTTGTTACAAATAGAAGTAACAGTAAAAAATGTTTCATAAATGGAAGTTTGGTTCTTGTAGCCTTTTAATGGGCTAGGTTAATAATATATGTATAGCAATAGTGAAACCTAGCAAGCATTCATTTCTCCCCAAATGGAGAAGTGTGAATGGTAGTTTCAGAATTTTTAAATAATATTAAAAAGTCTAAAGAGGTAGGGGAGTGTACTTAGCTTGGTCTACTGCAAGATACAGAAGTTTGATGATATTTTTTTTGTTCTTTACATTCAAAGAAGAACGTTTTATTGGTAAGAGAAAAGGTAAGACCGTTTCAATTTTAGATATAATTTTTTACTAACCTATTTGCTGATGGAATAAAAATCGTCCCATTGTAGCGCTTCGTACCCTTTACCTTCTTTCAGAATATTCTTTGCCATGGCTTGCCCTAAAATGCTCACGGGAACACCTCTGTACTTTCGTAAACCTCCAAATAATAGCGGTTTTAAAAGTGGCCAAATTTTTAAGGTAATGGCTTGCCCTAATCCGTAGCGATTGTTGGGTGTTAAAATCATAGAAGGTTGAAAAGTACTTAGTCGGTCGAAACTCAAAGCTTTTAGCTCTTCTACCAACTCACCTTTAGTACGTAGGTAAAAAGAGGATGAACTTGAACTAATACCTACGGAAGCCAGTAATTCGAAATGTTTGACTCCGGCTTTTTTACATTCCCTTGCAAAATCCAATACAGCGGTTTTATCGATTTTTATAAAATCTTCTTTACTGATTTTCGAAGGCTGACCAACCCCAAACGTACAAATTGCAGTGGTACTATTTTGTACAAAGCTCTGGTAAGAACTAGCATCTCCAACATCTATTTTATGCTGTTGAACGTTACCAGCAGTAATATTCGGAATAGGACTTCTGCCCAACAAGGTAATTTGCTTGATATTCTTTAGCTGAAGAAGTACATTTAAGGCTTCTGTGCCTACAGCTCCACTTGCACCTAGCATAACAACTGATACTTGATTGGATTCTAAAGTCATGGTCAATTTTTATCTTAGGCTAAGTTCGATAATTTATAGCGCTCTTAATCTATTTTTAAAAACAGATTAAATGTATTTGCTGAAGAACTCCCAGATCAGTTCATTGGCATTAATGCCCGAATTTTTTAGAGTAGGTAGGTCGTGCCCAAACTCCTTTAGCTTATAATACCAAACTTCATTGTCGTTTATACATGTTTTGTAGTGATAGGCATCAATAGTATTTGAGATAGCTAACGTATCGATTTCGACACATTCATTAAATGTTGCCCAATAGTTAATTACCGTATCCATATGTGGAGCACCTCCCCATCCGTATTCGGTAGACATGCTGCCGTCTATAGGAACAACGTTATCTTTAACTCCAGAAATCTGTAGTACAGGTATGGGTTTGGGAATTGCTTTTCTATTTTTCCAAACGATTTCTGTCATTGTTCCCGTTACAGATGCTGCAGCTTTAAATACACCTGGAGCTTCTGCAGCCAAAGTATAGCTCATGAAGCCACCATTAGAAATACCACACGTAAAAGTTCTATCTGTATCTAGTTTGTAGGTTATTTGTAGCTCTTTTGCCAGTGCAGTTATATAACCAACATCATCAGTAGATTTAGAACCTAAACCGCCAGACCAATAGGGTTGACCTGTATTGACATCTAACGTGCCTTGTGGGTAACAGACAGCAAATTTGTGTACTTCGGCAAGACTATCTAATTGAAGGCTCTGCATGTGGTCCTTTGGGTAACGCCCATAACTATGAAGCACAAAAACCAATGGTGCATTTTCAGATAAATTATCGGGAATGTAAAGTACATGTTCATGGTCTATTTTGTTGTGATGAAACGTTGAGGTGTAGAGTCGTTTATTACAAGAATAATAGAGTAGTGGACCTAAGATAAGGATCAACACAATTTTAAGTAGTATTCCATTTTTCATAAACAGCGGTTCTTATGTATTGTAAATACTATTTTTCTGTCATGTTAGATTTAATAATAAGCAGATGTTTAATCTAAGGGGCAGAAGCTGAAATAATAGTGGTGAAGCTTTTAAATAATTGAAATACAATATACTAAGATTGAATTATATTTTTAATTTTTCATCGATAAAAAAAGAAAAGCCTCCATTTAAGTTTTCTTAAATGGAGGCTTTTAAGCTTTAGTTTATTGTGCTCTATTTATACAAAAAGCAGAATAATGGTCAATACTATACCGCCTAGGGTAAAATACATTCCTTTTTTAAATACAGAGGTTTGTGGCATAAACATCCAAAAAGAAGAAATTACAAAAAAGAGTAATGAGAGTCCGAAGAATATGTTCAGAAAATACACGGGGCTATTAGTTGTTGCTTTATGCAAGTGCTCCATTTTATCTAAGATAAATGGAAGTTCCATTTTCTTAAGTGTAGCCATTCCTGTTTTAGTGTTATAATCGCCTTGTTTAAAATAAATGATATTACCTTCTGTTTTTTCAGGTTTTATACCGCCTTTAATACGAAGTGCACCACTAAGTTCGCTGGTAGATAAATTTGGTTTTAACTGTTGTTCTGTAATTTTTTCACTCTTTAAAAAATCGGTATTCCTATAAATCATTATTATTCCACTTATAGCATACATAGCCATAATACCGGCTAGGAAGAAACCTAGGTAGCGGTGAATAATCCTCATTCGTAATCCTGTAGTCATTCTCATTCTTTAATTCTTAATGGTTGGTGTTCTGTTTGTAAAAATAGGAACATTTGTTATAATAGGGTAGGACAATTTTGAAATGGAAAGGTTTAATAGTTCTTGTTTTTTCAGAGTGACAATTAGAATTTACAAGCCATTTAAACATAAAAAAAGCCCCAAGAAGAAAAATCTCCTTAGGGCAATCTCCGTTGTTTGGTATTCGTAATTATTTATACGCCTTTACGCGTTCATCGGCTATAACTCCGTTCCAGTTCAATCCATATGCAAAATCATATGAATTACCTTCAGAATCTATATAAGGCTGCATATCTCTTGGTACATCTTCAAATTGAGCCTCTACGGTTAACATATCGGCAGGCATTTGAAAGGGGAGTAGTGCAGAGGGTTCAGCAGCTCCTGTAATAATTTCCATTAAGGCTTGGTCTTGAACGCCCATGTGAATTAATATGGAAGAAGCACTTTTCTCGATTTCAGAAAAAACCATTGGTTTAGAAACTTTTACGGAAACGATAACGGGTTTGTTGCCCATTTTTTTCTTCGTCTCGTTGACCAATTGCATATCTGTTGTATTAATAGTTTTAACAGATTTTCCTTTATAAGATCTATTCGTAAAATCTTCTAATGGACTACCACCGGCTAAACTAACTTCACGAGCAGTATTTGCAGTATAATCTCCATACTGTAAATTAATAGGAACGTAACCATTACCTCCTTTTTCTAGATCGTTACGGTTATAACCAACACCGCCATCTGGACTATAAATACCAACTAGGGCAAAATCTGCCTCTTCAGGTGTAGATACCACGTCAAAATACTTGGCTACTACCTCTAAATTGTAAGGGTCAACCATTTTTTCTTCTGATGTCATACCCCACCAATTGGTACTTGGTGCAACATATCGTTGTGGTATGTACACCTTCTTTTTATCTTTAATAGGTAATGTCTTGTTTTGATTTTTAAGCATCACAATTGATTTCAATTGTGCTTTGAAACCAGCTTTCATGAATTCGCTATTACCTACGATCTTAGAAGTTTCGGCAACATCTAAATAAGGATTTTCAAATAGTCCTACTCTAAAAATATTGGTCAGTAAACGAACGGCAGAGGTTTCAAAACGGGTACGCATAGCTTCTGCCCCATGTTCTGCAACGCCCATATTATAGGCTTCTATTACCGGTCCCATATCATTGTTTCCGCCAAATTGATCTACACCTGCAGCAATTGCCTTATAATGACGCTCTGCAATGGTCATAGTCTCTACACCCCAACTTTTACCTTCAAATTTGTCAACCGCCTTAACATCGTTTGTAATACCCCAATCGGTACAGATGACACCCTCGTAACCATATTCTCCACGAAGTACATCTGTTAAAAGGTATTTGTTGAATCCGTTACCAACCGCTTCACCTTCACCGTCTGAAATGGTATAATAAGGCATAACGGCAGAAGCCATTTTAGTAGGTCCGTTTAACTTAAAGGCACCTTGCGTAAAAGGCTGTAAATGATCTTTTATATTTTTTCCTGGGTAAACAGCATAAGCACCATAACCAAAGTGACCATCACGACCACCTTCTTCTGGACCACCACCCGGCCAATGTTTTATCATGGCATTGACACTTTGTGTACCCCAATCGCCACCATCTGATGACTGAAAGCCATCTACATACGCACGTGCCAAATCTGTAGTTAAATCTGGATCTTCACCCATAGTACCATCAAAACGGCTCCAACGTGGTTCCGTAGCCAGGTCTATCTGCGGAGATAAGGCAGTTGTGATACCCAAAGCCCTATACTCTACAGAGCCAATTTCCCCAAATTGCTTCATTAATTCTGGATCAAAAGATGCGGCAATACCTAAAGTGCCGGGCCACATAGAAATTGCGCCACCTGCACCGGCATTGAATTCTGCATAAGAATCACTGCCATGTCTTGGGTCTGAACTGGTGTTTACCGGTATACCCAAATACAAACTCTCAGCAAATGCTTGGGCATTATTGTTCCATTGTGCAGCTACTGCAGGACTTTCAACTGAAGTAATCAATACATGGCGCAAATGGTCGTCTGTTAAAAATTTCTTTTGCCCGTCAGATAAATCACTAGAAGCAGCGCCACTTTCTTCAAATGGTTTTCCGTTATATACCGAAGAGCCATATCCACGACTGCCAGATGGTATTGATTGGTGTGAGCTGTATAACATAAGTCCCGCAATATCTTCAAGACTCATCTTACTTGCCAAATCCTTGGCTCTTTCCGTTACAGGCAATCGCCAATCTTCATAACTATCTAGGCTTCCATTTTTATTCAAATCTTTAAACGCATATCTGTCTTGCGCAATAATGGCAACGCCAGATTCGGTTGAATATCCTAAAGTAGCACCATCTTCATTAGTAACTATAGTAATACCTTCTTTAACTTCAGAAGTATATTTTTCACTACAACTGGTCATCATAGAAAGTATGATGAAGGTAGTTGCACTAAAATTGAAAGATATTTTTTTCATTGATTTATATGTTAAATTGATATTCTAGGAAATTAAATATTGAGGGTTTATTTAAAGAATGAAATGCTACCAACGACCATTTTAACTATCTGAACGACAGGGCTTTTTTATTCGAAATAAATAGGGTCAACTATTTAATTGCCTAAAACAATACTGAATAATTCTTTATCCAGCTGTGGCTTTACTTCACACGTAACATCAAAATGCATCGTTGCAGTATTGTTACTGTTATACGCTGGCCACTCTGGTAAGCCAGCATGATTAGGGTTACCGGTTTTTGCAAAATTTAGCCATGCGCTACTCATTTTATCAGCAAGTTGATGAGCTTCTTCACCGCCACCGGTCATTTTATTGGCAAGATCTATATTGTCAAAAACAAACGGAAGTTCCATACAATGTAGTGCCTTATATTTACCATCGAAAACTGGAGATTGCCATGTAAATAAATACATATATACGTGTGCTCCATTTAATCCAGATTTATCATTGGCTTCTTCTACGGCGCCAGGTCTAAACATGGTGTCAACATCTAGAAGGTCTTTTGCTTCTGTATCGTTAGGATAGGCTTTTTTAACGGCTTTTACATAGGCATCAGCTTTGTCTTTGTAGGTATCTTTAATGTGCTTCATGATAGTTTCATCAGAAGCTCCAACAAAACGCATATTAGCAAAAGGGGCGAACTCGTTTTTTGCGGTACCAATTAAAAAAGGAATATCCTTAGAAACTGCTAACGCTTCTTTAGAGCTTAATTGATATGGAAGGTCCGTGCCATCTCTACTAGGTCCCCAATTTAATCCGAAACCAATAACAGGTTTGCCTGCCGCTTTCATTTGTGCGCCAACAACTTTAAGTGCTTTGCCACTTGCTTCTGCTAAAACTTCAAAAGGTATATTTTGAATACTGTCAACATTCGTTGTGTTTAAACCGAGAATCTTTAATGTTTCTGTGGCAATTGCTTGCGTATCTTCTTTCTCTAACATGGCCGTTCTAAAAGAGCCACTTTGATTTATAGCTTTATGAAAAAGTCCTTTAGCTTTAGGCATCGCCATAAGGGTAGTTACTTTGGCTCCACCACCAGATTGACCAAAAATAGTAACATTATTAGGGTCGCCACCAAAGTTTTCGATATTGTTCTTTACCCATTCTAATGCCTTTACCATATCTAGAATACTGTTGTTGGCAGAGTGCTTATATTTTTCGCCATGAGCGGATAAATCTAAAAAACCAAGAACATTTAACCGGTGATTAATGGAAACGACCACTACGTCACCCTTTTTAGCTAAATTCTCTCCGTCATAAGATGGTAATTCGTGACTAGAGCCGGTTGTGAATCCGCCACCGTGAATCCAAAATAATACCGGTCTTTTCTTAGCGGTAGTTGCTTGAGGTGTCCACACATTTAAACTAAGGCAATCTTCATTTGGAAATCCCCAATCATGATCAAAAACGAATTCCGATTCATCTTGAATAGAAGTAGTAGGATTCAATAAAGGAGCAACCGGACCATACATGGTCGTGCTTTTAATACCTTCCCATTTTGTAGGGTTTACGGCAGCTTCAAATCTTTTTGCCTTTGCATAGGGTATACCTTTAAACGTAGTAATATCATTATGGATATAACCCCGTATTTGTCCGAATTCAGTATTTGTAGCAGGAACCTGTGATCCCGTAAGTACCACATCTTGCGCAGAAATAGAAGTGCAGAATATCGTAACGACTAGTATAGTCGTTAATTGAATAAGATTTTTCATAATTTTTATTGTAGTTTTTACTGCTTATTTAAAACCTATTTCTTTAAGTCCGTCATGACTAATTTTAATAGCATCTAATGCTTTAAGACCGTCAAAAGTCATGTCTTGCTCTACCATGTAATACTTCATGCCAGAAAGTTCTTTGTTATCAAGAATATTTTTGAAACCTATAGAACCTGTACCTACTGGTGCAAATCTACCTTGTTCATCCATATCCTTAACATGCCATATTTTAAAACGACCTGGGTATTTGTTGAAGTAAGCAATTGGATTTGCTTCAGCTTTTGTTACCCAAAATAAATCCATTTGAAAATTCAATAATTTAGGATCTACATTTTCTAATAGGTAATCTATAGGTACGATACCGTCAGCATTTTTCTTGAACTCAAAATCATGATTGTGGTATAATAATTTCAATCCTGCCTTGTTCGCTTTCTCGCCAAGTGTAGTTAAAATTTTAGCCAAATCTTCAACGGTACCGGTCATGCCCATTGTTCTGTTTTCTTGGTTAAAAGTAAACATACCCATTGGTGGAATTGGAACTACAAAATATTTGAAACCTGCAGCCTTTGCATCTGCCATCATTTTATCTGCATTGTCAAGAGTAACCGCACTTTGGTGCGTACTTATTGGTTTTAATTTTAAAGATTTCAATAGGTCTTTAAAATCAGTAGGTGTCATACCGTAATACTTGCCATCTTCATAACCAGCTGCTTCTATGTTCTTATAACCGGCATCTGAAACGGCTTGTAGAGTTGCCTTAGCATCTGTGCCCATGTCATCTCTTACCGTATAAAGTGCAAGACCGCCAAATTTCTTTTGGGCATACGTCGTTAATGTAGCGCTCATGAAAATGGCGAGAACGAAACATTTTAAAAAGTTGTTGAGTGTTGAGTTTTTCATTGTTGTTGTTTTAATAATTTGATTTAGATTTAATTTTTTATGTAAAGCTGTATAGGTACGGAGCTTTGTGAGCCTTGCCTTCAAAGAGTTTTTCGTGCCGTTCTAATATGTCTAAGGATAGCATTTTACGCTGAAAACTGGTACGTCTTAATTTTTGGTCTAAAATAGCCTCAAAGACTTGTTGTAATTGTTTCATAGTAAATTTCTGAGGTAGTAGATTCATGCCAATTATTTTCTCGCTAATATTATTGCGAAGAACCTCAAGTGCTTTGTCAACAATATCATTATGGTCCATCATTAATCTTGGAACATCTTCAATTGCATACCAGCCAATACTATCTGAAAGGTGATCAGGTTTAGGATCTACGTCTTCGTAATTTATTAATGCATAATGACCTACGGTTATAAAGCGGTTCATCATCCAATTATTTTCCTCAATGTTTTTATTGTTGGCTTCCAAAATTCTGCGCATGGCAAATGGATCGGACCTTTCAAGGGATGCAAAAATTTGAAACTGGTCTAAGAATACATTTTTTAAGCCTGTACGTTCTTCTACCCCTTGGTGTACTGCTTCTTTTAAGCTTTGATTTTTTTTGATGAATCCACCGGGAAGAGCAAAAAAGCCAGTGTTTTGATACTCAAGTATGAGTATTTTTAGAGTTTTACCATTGAAACCAAAAATGACACAATCGTAGGAAAGGTTGGGTATGAAATTCGCGTTTTCTGAACCTTTCATTAATGAAGTTGATAAAATATTAGTTGTATTGTATCAAATAAAGCATAAAATTATATGGAATCAAAGAATTATTGTCATAAAGTGAGACAATAGATAAAATATGCCGATTCAGAATAACTTAATATTCAAAATCAGCATATTTAAAATTGATGAAATGTCTTTCGTGTTTTTATATAATATCTATAAGTCAAACTCCTTTAAAATACCAGACATTCATACTTTCTAAAGTATCTCTAACAACACAGTTGTTTACAAGGGTACCTGCTAACATGAAGCCATGTTTGCTAAAAGTGATATTTAACCCGTAAGAGGTAGCTCTAACCATGGTGTAGATTGTTTTACAACATAGTTTATCCATTTGTTTTTTAATGTTTTGGACTAAGAAATAGGATAAATTTTGACCTCTATAATCTGGGTGTGTCACAAAATCAACAATCTCAACATTTGCCTCTTCGGTATTGACGTCAAGAATAGCTGAGACCAATAACTCCCCATTTTTATAAAGACCGTAAAATTCATGGTTCAATTTCTCTAGTTTAGAAAAATAAGAAACATCTTTAATTTGATGAGGATGATATTTGTAGGCTTTCTTGTGCAAATCTTCTAACAAGTGAAAATCGCTCTTAGAAAGCTGTTTAATACTCAGGTCCACCGGCAACCCAAAATATGAATCTGTATTTGGTTTATTGGCTGCCTTGGCTATAGTTTTAACCGTAGCAATGGTTTTCATGCTTTTTTCGTCATTAATCAGACGTTTTTGATTGGTATAATCCGCAAGAAAATAACCATCTATAGTGCCATTATATAGACCAGGAATTTTAGCTTCGACCGTAAAACCTTTAGACTTAAAAATATCTACGCCCTTTTCGGAAGCCTTGCCAAGAATTTTTTCATAACGCTTTTCTTTGGCAAGTTCTTTCATTTTAGGAAGTAGAGTGTCTAAATCAACATGATCTGCTTCAGTGAAATAAATACGATTGTGCATATTTCCATGATAGACTAAGGCACCGTCTATGTTTTCAATTGTTTCAAACATAAAATTCGATTTTCTAGTAAATTACTCCGTTAACTATTCTCGAATTTGACCATCGCCAAATACATAGTATTTGTTGGTGACCAATTGCTTAAGACCTAGAGGACCGCGATGGTGAAGCTTATCTGTACTTATGGCTAATTCTGCGCCAACACCCATTTGCCCACCGTCAGTAAACCTAGTAGATGCATTTTGGTACACGGCAGCACAATCTACTTCATCCATAAATTGCATAGCTGTATTTTTATTGGAGGTCATAATAGTGGCAGAATGTCCCCCAGAATTATCATTGATTTTCTCAACTGCTTCTTCAATAGATGCTACTGAGCCCAAACAACATTTCATAGCTAGGAATTCTTCTTTCCAAATAGCATCGTCCTTAATAGGTTGTGCATCTTTGATGACTGTATTTACATTGGAATCAACTAGAGTTTCAACGCCTTTTGCTTTTAATAGACGATATAAATCAGTCAATTTTTGTTCGTAATTTTCAATACTAGAGCTGATTAGAATTTTATCCAAAGCATTACATGCCGATATTTTTTCAGTTTTGGCATTCATGATTACTTTTACGCTCTTCTCCCAGTTTGCTTCTTTGTCCACAAACAAAAAGTTATTACCTCTACCGCTTACTAAAACAGCACATTTAGCATGCTCTTTCACAAAATTGATTAGGCGTTCTCCTCCTCTAGGAACAATAAGGTCAAGTTTTTCTGATGGATTTCTCAAGAACTCTTGTGTTTCCACCCTATTCATGGTCAATTGCTGAATGTAATTTTTTGACAATCCGTTTTCCTCTAAAGCCTTATGCCAAAGTTCAACAAGAACGGTATTGCTATGTAATGCCTCTTTACCACCTTTTAGAAAAATTTTGTTGTTTGCTTTAAAAGCTAAAACAGCTGCTTCAATGGTAACATCTGGCCGCGATTCGTAAATGATTAAAATAGTGCCAAATGGCGCAGTTCTGTTGTTAATTTCCAGTCCGTTATCTAGTACTCTTGTAGAGATAGTTTGGCTTACAGGATCTTCTTGTGACCTTACTTCTTTAATAGATGCGATCATTCCATCAATCTTACCATTGGTAACGATTAAACGATCATACATAGCTTGATCTTCTAAATTAAATAGATCTAAATCTTTTTTGTTGGCTGCTAGAATACGCTCTCGGTTACTATCCAAAAGTTGCATCATGCTACTTAAAACCTTATTCTTTATTTCTGTTGAAATTATTTTCATTACGCTTCTGCTTTTTCTTCTAGGGTCACTTTTGTGCCCACATTTTTTCCGTCTATAATATCAATAATCGTTCGGTCTTTTTTACCGTTTGCAATGTAGGTAGGTATATTGTTGGCAGCTGCTTGCTGGGCATAATCTAATTTAGATCCCATGCCGCCACGACCTTCACCGGGTTTTTTGTTACTATCTTTTATAAATTCATCAAGATTTTCACCAGGATTAACATGTTCGATAAGATTACTACTATCTAAATTTGGATGACCAGTATATAGTCCGTCAATATCGGTTAGAATAATCATCTTGTCTGCATCAATAAGCTGTGCAATTAAACTCGCTAGCTCATCATTGTCAGAGAACATGCTCATAGTTACAGAAACGGCATCATCTTCATTCGCAATTGGAATTACACCTTCAGATAATAATCCTTCGACACAATCAATCATATTCTGTCTATGTACACCAGGCGAAAAATCTCGCTTTGTAGGTAATACTTGTGCGCATTTCATTCCGTAATCATTAAAAATATTGTAGTACAATCGCATCATACGAGGTTGCCCAATGGCTGAGTATACCTGTCTGCGTTGCGTATCGTTTTCAATAGATGAAGCACCTAATACTTCACGCCCCGCGATAACGGAGCCCGAAGAAACTAATACGGTTAAAATATCTCTTTCATATAATTCAGCAATCTGTTGTACCAAATTTCGCAATACCGGTCTCACGATACGATTGTCCTTATTGGTCATTACGTTGGTGCCTACCTTTATTACTATTTTCTGTTTATACATTTACCTTTTCTTTTCCAAGTTCAACGGCGCGTTCAAATGCGGCGAACGCGGCTTCTTTAATTAATTCTCCTACATTATTGTTCTCCATAGAATCTAGAGCTGCACGTGTGGTTCCGCCTTTACTGGCAACTTTGTCCATCCAAGAATTTGGGGAAAGTTCATTTTGATTAAAAAGTTCGATCGCCCCAGTAAATGTTTGTGCTACCAGTACTTTAGAAACATTTGGTGTAAAGCCCATTTTCAAGGCAGCTTCCATCATGCTTTGCATAAAGTAAAATACATAAGCAGGACCACTACCTGATATTCCAGTAGAGGCATCAATGAAATTTTCGTTACTTACTTGAATAGATTTCCCTGTAGTGTCCAGTAAACTTTCAATGGTTAGCAGTTCGATTCTCGTTACTTCTTCAGAAGCTACGAAAGATGTAAGTCCTCTGCCAATTGATGCTGGTAAATTGGGCATGGCACGCACTATTTTAGTGAGCCCGGTTAAGTTTTTTATAGAGTCTATGGTAACACCTGCCATAATCGAAATAACGATTTGACCCGGTTTTACCAGCGGGTTTAATTTTTTAAATACACTCTCGGCATGATATGGTTTTACGGCTATAAAAATGATGTCTGCCTGTGGCGCACATTTCTTTAAATCATCAAAAGCATCAAACTGAGGGTTCTCTCTTAACTCTTCCAGTTTATCTTCAGAAGTGTCGAGCACCATTATATTTCTTTTCTTAAGTAATTTTGATTTGGACATGCCTTCTGCATAAGTCAATCCCATGTTTCCGGCTCCTATTACTAGTATTTTCATGAATTCAATTTAAATTATTGGATAATATATGTGTGTTCGTTTTATTAAATAAAAAGCATTTTTTCAATGGCATTGTTTTTACGCCCTAGATAAATTTGCCTGTATGTGTGTAATGTTTTAATGCGAATGCCCATAAAGTATTTTGTAATAGAAGTCACTTTCGCTTTTTTAAGTCCGGTGCGGGTTCTATATAATTCTTTAATTTGACTTTCTCTTTTGATGTAAATAAATTTCATGTAATAATATTTCTAGCAGTAACATAACATATGCCTTGCCAACTCCAAATTAGAGGTGTTAAGCTTGTGTTATACTATTACTTATGGGTGTTAATAATAAGCTCTAAATGAGAATTTTAGCTGGTATTTTCAGTTTGTTTTTATAAGTAAGCGCGTAAGATTTCAGTGTTGGTAGTGCGTCGCAGGGATTTTAAGCCTTTATCCTTTATTTGACGCACACGTTCTCTCGTTACATCAAAAACTTCGCCTATTTCAACAAGGCTCATGGCTGGTTGATTACCTAAGCCGAAGAAAAGACGCAATACATCACTTTGGCGTTCCGGAATTTTTTTCAATACCTGGTTAATATCAGAATCTAAAGATTCCGCAATCATCCCTTTATCCGGACTGTTCAATTCTTTAGATTCTAATACATTGTATAAAGATGAAGATTCACCTTCTTTAAAAGGAGCATCTAAAGAGATTGATTTGCCGGAGTTTTTCATAGAGCTTTTGACCTTTGATACGCTTATATCTAGTTCTGCAGCAATTTCTGTGGCACTTGGAGGTCGTTCGTTAGCTTGCTCTAATGTTGAATATACTTGGTAAATTTTGGTGTTTACGGCTATTTTATTTTGAGGTAACCGTATCATCCTAGATTTTTTGGATAGCGCTTGTAGAATAGATTGACGAATCCACCAAACGGCGTAAGAGATAAATTTGAATCCTCTAGTTTCATCAAAACGTTTGGCAGCTTTAACCAAACCAAAATTACCTTCGTTAATAAGGTCTGTTAGGCGCAAACCTCTACCCTGGTACTGCTTAGCGGCAGACACCACAAACCTTAAGTTTGCACTTACTAATTTATCTAGCGCTTTCTGATCACCATCACGAATTTTCTGAGCCAGTTCTACTTCTTCGTTTGCAGTAATTAAATCTATCTTACTGATTTCTTGAAAATATTTTTCTAATGATTTGGCATCTCTGTTCGTAATTTGTTTGGTGATCTTTAATTGTCGCATAGAATATAATTGGGTTAATCTATAACATAGTAAAAATTAGTTAAAATGCAAGGAATAGGTCCGTTTTGTGATTTATTTGACTATTTTAAAGGGTTTTTTGTTTGATTTTGAGCAAAAATGATGGTTTTTTGATTCTAAGCTAGTCTGGAAATTTGTTGATCATTTTTAAAAATGAAATGCAATTTTTATTGAGTTAAGATTATCTTCTTAATTTGCTTTATTTGTAATCATAATTCGAAATATGTTTTAGAATATTAAGTTATTCTTTTAGTGGGGTTGATCATACCATGTTAAGAATATTGGTTGTTAACCTTAATGTAGATACTTCAATTTAGCATTCTTATGAATAAAAAGTTTCATTTTCTCGATGATGGTGGTGAGATGGGTAGGTTAATGAGAGAGAAAGACTGGTCTTTATCTCCTTTAGGAAAACCTGAAGGTTGGCCACAAAGCCTTAGAACAACACTTAATATAGTATTGAATTCGCCGTTTCCCATGTTTTTGTTTTGGGGAGATTCGCTAAAAAGTTTTTATAATGATGCGTACCGACCAATTTTAGGTGTTGATGGAAAGCATCCATACATATTAGGTTTAAACGGTAAGGAATCTTGGTCTGAAATCTGGAGTGAGATAGAACCCATGCTTAAGTTGGTTTTGATAAAAGGAGAATCTATTTGGAGAGAAAATTTAATGATTCCTATTTTTCGAAATGGGCAAATGGAAGATGTTTACTGGACCTTTAGCTACAGTCCTGTAAAAGATGAGTCTGGTCGAGTTTCTGGGGTTTTGGTAATAGTTACCGAAACTACCGAGGCTGTATTGGCAGAGCGCCGATTGAGAGAAAGTGAACGCAGGTTTAGGGAACTAGCGAATCTATCTCCTGTTTGGATTTGGATTACCGATAATGAAATTAATATTGAATACGCCAACAAGGCATTATTGGATTATGTAGGTGTAGAAAAAGAGGCGGAATTTACAGGGCAAGTGTGGATAGATGTAGTGCACCCTGATGATTTGGCGGTAGTATATGCCGGTTTTGGAAAAGCTTTAGAAGAACAGTCGGGTTTTACATTAGAATATAGGGTGATAAATCATGCTACAAATAAATTCGAATGGTTTAAGGTATTAGGCGCTCCTAAATTTGAGGAAGGTAAAATGGTGGGCTTTATTGGTACAGCCATGAATATTGACAAGCAAAAATCGTTTGCGGATCAATTAAAAGAAGAAGTGAGTAGTCGTACAAAGCAACTGGCAGATAGTAATTTAAAGCTAGAGGCTATGAATAAAGAACTTCAGTCGTTTGCATATATTTCTAGTCATGATTTGCAAGAACCTCTTCGTAAAATTCAGATGTTTACAGAGGTATTGATGGAGAAGGAATATGATAAGCTTTCTGCTTCTGGCAAGACTAAATTTGAAAAAATACAATCTGCAGCTAACAGAATGCAATCTCTTATTAATGATTTATTATCATACTCCCGTACAGATACCGAACAAAGGGTCTTTGAAACAGTCGATTTAGAAAATCTCGTAGACGATGTTAAAAATGATTTAGGAGAAGAGCTCAATAAGAAGGGCGGGACAATTACTCTAAAAAATACAGTTGAGATTGAAGTGGTGAAATTTCAATTCAGGCAATTGATGTATAATATTTTATCGAACTCCATAAAATATTCTAAAAGTGATGTGCCACCAGTTGTTACTATAGAAACCGAAGTAATTACCAATGCTAATTCAATAGACGAAAAACTATTGAATAATAAAGAATATGTTCAAATTACGATTACCGATAATGGTATAGGGTTCGATGAGCAATTCTCTGAAAAAATATTTGAAGTATTTCAACGTCTTCACTCTAAGCAAGAGTATGTTGGTACCGGTATTGGGTTAGCTATAGTAAAAAAGATTGTCCAAAATCATATCGGTAATATAAGTGCAGAAAGCATTCCAAACGAAGGTTCTGTTTTTAAAATAATTGTGCCTAAAAAACAATAGTTTATTTGGTTTAGAGTATTGATTTGTAAACCGGTTTTTTTGATTATCAACTTTGTTTAATTAAGGGGTTGTTCTTGGTGTACCTTTGGTCATAATTGTGTTACAGAAAGCGTTGACTTTTAATTTAAGGCATAAAATACTATAGTTTTTAGAGTTAAAGCATCTGCTTTTAAGGATACTATTTGCATTTCATGCAGTCTACTTTTGACACATGAATACTACAATAACAAAATCGGCAGGTATGGGTGCTGTCATAAATGATGGTGCTGTAACCTTTAGAGTGTGGGCTCCGAACGCGAAAAAGGTTTTCGTAGGCGGTAGCTTTAATAATTGGTCTAAGAATGATATTATTCTTGAAGCAGAGAATGATGGATATTGGTCTGTAATTACAGATCAAGCATCAGAACGAGACGAATATAAATTCTTTATCGAATATAACGGTAAAATTTTATCTAGAAATGACCCGTATGCCTTTGAAGTAACTAATAGCAATGGTAATTCTATTATTAGAACATTAGATTTCAAATGGGAAGATGAAGATTTTAAAATGCCAAGCTGGAACGAACTTGTTATTTATGAACTACATGTAGGTACTTTTAACCGTTCTTCCCCAGATGCGGTAGGTACATTTAAGGATGTTATTGAAAAACTAGATTACCTAAAAAATTTGGGTATAAATTGTATAGAGTTATTACCTGTAGCTGAGTTTGCTGGTGGAATTTCTTGGGGGTACAATCCTGCTCATCCATTTGCTATTGAGCAAGATTATGGTGGTCCTGACGGATTTGCAAAATTAGTGAACGAAGCGCATAAAAAGGGAATTGCAGTTATTATGGATGTTGTTTATAATCACTTTGGTCCGTCTGATGTAGATTTATGGCAATTTGATGGTTGGAGCGAGAATGATAAAGGAGGAATTTATTTCTACAATGACCATAGAAGTGATACGCCTTGGGGAGATACAAGACCAGATTATGGCAGGGAAGAAGTACGACAATATTTGAGGGATAACGCATTAATGTGGATTGAAAAATACCATTGCGACGGTCTGCGAATGGACGCTACTTCTTACATCCGGTATGAAGGAGGAGGTCTAGGATATGATACTGAAATTGAAGAGGGCAATGTATTAATGCGAGATATCAATTCAGAAATACGAGAAAAATATCCACATGTACTTACCATAGCTGAAGATTTAAAAGGCGATAGTAGGGTGACAGATGCTGTTAAGGATAACGGTCTTGCTTACGGTTCTCAGTGGGATATGAATTTTGTGCATCCAGTCAGAGAAGTAATTGAAGACACACATGATGACAGCAGAGATTTGCAAAAAGTAGTCGATGCCTTAGAATTTAAATATAGTAATGATGCGTTTAGTCGTATCGTATATACAGAATCACATGACGAGGTAGCTAATGGTAAGGCAAGAGTACCAGAAGAAATACAGCCTGGCAATGCAGAAAGTGATTTTGCCAAAAAAAGAGCGATTTTAGGTATTGTACTTACATTGACCGCACCTGGTATACCCATGTTGTTTCAAGGTCAAGAATTTATTGAGGATGAGTATTTTCAAGATACCGAAGGTTTAGATTGGGAAAAGGAAAAGAAACACAAGGGGATAGAGAAATTGATTGGGGATATTATAAAATTAAGAACAGGAGAATCTGAAGGTGCTAAAGGTTTGCGAAGTCAGCATATTGAAATCTTGCATGTTAATCATGATGCCAAAATATTGGCTTACAATAGATTTGATGCTAATGATCCTTCAGAACCAGTATTGGTAGTATTGAATTTTAGTAACCAAGAATATGAAAATTATAGTATTGGTTTAAATGAAAAGGAACCTTTTCATTTAAGGATTAATGCGGTCAGTAAAATATATGATGAAACTTTTTCTGAGCTACCGGTAGATAGAGTTGAGGTGGTAGCGGAGAACACAGATGCTAAAAATTGGACAGGAAAGATTAATATTCCGGCATATGCGTCTTTGATTTTTACAAAAGCTTAATGATATGCCTGCATTTTACTATTTAAGCATGATTTTATAGCTTAAATCCCATATAATTTATGATTTATTGTCTAGGGTTCAAAAGTGGTAATAATTTATCGTATTTTGTTATATAATGTTTTTCTAAAATAATAATTTTACAAACTTTTATGCTGCGAATTAATTGTGATTTATTGAATGGAATATAGTTTCATATATAACCCTGAAAAATTGGTTAATGAGGTATTTCAAAGAACAATGGTTGCTGCTGGTGTTAATTTTGAAATTTTGCAAGATGGTACCATTAAGTTACCTGAAAATTTAAGTAATGAAAAGCTTAAATCAATTTCAGAAGAACTTGAAGGCTTTGGTATAAAGATTCAAACGAAAGAGAATCGAGATATCGTTGAAGAGATTAAGATTTACATTAAGAAAATGGTTTATGAGAGCGATATTAGAAATGTAAAAATATCAGAATCGCTATCTAATCAGTTGGGTTTTAGTTATCCATATCTTTCTAATCTATTTTCTAGTAAAACGTTTACCTCAATAGAGAATTTTTATATATTAGTACGCATTGAAAAAGTGAAGGAGTTGGTGTTATTAGATAATACAAGTTTAAGTGAGATTGCTCATAACTTGAATTTTAGTAGTGTACCTCATTTATCAAATCAGTTCAAAAAAGTTACTGGGTTAACCATTACTCAGTATTTGAAGTTTAGAAAAAAATGAGAAGAATATTTCTTCTTTCAATACATGAAAAGTGAAAATGGATAAATTAAAAATACTTCTCGTTGACGATGACGAAGACGATAGACAATTTTTTGCAGATGCATTGGAAGGAATTGAACTTAATACAGAATTGCGCCAATTAGAGAATGGTAAAAGCTGTATGGAATATTTATTGGGGAATACAGAGAATACTCCAGATTTAGTTTTTTTAGATTTGAACATGCCAATAATGAATGGGTTTGAATGTTTAGAGGCTATTAGACGTACTCCTCATTTAAAAGGTTTACTAGTAGCTATTTATTCAACGTCTTCTGCAGAAAGAGATATTGAAGAAACTTTTGAAAAAGGAGCGAATATTTACATTAAGAAACCATCTAGTTTTAGTGAGCTTAAAAAGTCATTGAAGCAAGTAGTGAAAATGAACTGGGCATATCATTTAAATGATTTTAAAAAAGAGAATTTTTTACTGAAGATTTAAATTCTTAGTTCCATAATTAATATAAAAGTTGTTTCATTAGGAGCAACTTTTTTTGTTTTAGCACTAGTGAGATTGCATTATAACCACTTATTTTGCAGTATCTTAATAAAAAGGTCGGTTAAAAGTGATAAAGTATGTTAGACAGTATGGCAGATAATTTTTTCAAGAAAATAGTTGACGACGCCAACGCTGCTTTATTATTTATATCCCCATCACTTGAAGGTTCTATAAAAACTAAAGACTACATAATTAAGTATGCAAACCATAAAGCCAATAAATTCTTTTCTAATTCTTCTGAGAGTATAAAAGGGCTTCCTTTAGTTCAGTTTACAAATGGTGGTGAAATTATTTTATTGGCAAATAAGGTTTTAAAAAACCAAGAGTCCGAAGTTTTTAATATTTCGAAAATAGAGGATACCGATACTATAAATTACAATGTAAAAATTGAATCGTTCTATGACGGAGTTTTAATTACTATAACAGAATTAAGACTTGAGTATATTTCTGATAAGGAATCAAAATTACCTTTAGGAAATGTAAAGTCTAGAACACGTGAACTTGAAATCTCAAATCTTTTTGGCATTCGGGTTCTAGATAGTAATGATAGTATTATTTGTTACTTAAAACCTGTTTTTAATAAGAAAAATGAAGTTAAGGATTTTCTTATCGATTATATAAATAATCGAATGGGCGAGATTGCCGATGAAGAAACAGAATTAATTGCAGGACAGACCATTCTAGAATATTACCCTAAAAATTTAGAAAATGGGGTATTTGGGATACTTGCCGAGTGTTATATTACTGGGGAGAATAGAGAATATACTAGAGAATTTATTTTTAATGATGTTTCCATATGGCTCAGTACACGCGCAGTTAAAATGAATGATGGATTAATTCTATTCTCTAAAGATGTTACTCAAGAAAAGAATTATGAGGCACAGCTTTTTGTTCAGAACAGATTATTATCTGAAGCAGAGCACGTAGCTAACATTGGAAGTTTTAGATGGAACTTAGGAAAGGAAGAAATCAAATACTCGGATAATGTATACAAGTTGTTCGGTTATGACCGAAACGAGTTTGATGATAAATATGATAGATTATTATCGTTCTTGCACCCAAATGATCTATTGAAAGTAAAATCTAGTTTCAAGAACGGTAAGAAGAATAAGACTAAAACTGATATAGTTTTTCGAGTCTATACAAAAAAGAATGAATTAAGGTATATGAACACCATTGGCGAATATTACCAGAAAGATGGTAATTGGTATATGGTAGGTGTAATTAGAGATGTAACCAATCAGTTAGAATCAGAGTCTGTACTGCAGATCAAAAACTCAGAACTAAAGAGAACAAATGCAGATTTAGAAGCCTTTAACCGTGTTGCTAGTCACGATTTGCAAGAACCCTTACGTAAGATACAGATGTTCGTTAGTCGCTTAATTGAAGAGGAACAGGGGCATTTAAGTAGTAGGTCTCAACAGTATTTAGATAAAATAAAGTCTTCATCAGACAGAATGCGAAATCTAATCAACAATCTACTATCCTATTCAAAGGTGGATGAGGTTAGTGAGCAACCACGACGTGTAGATTTAAATGATGTTCTAAATAATGTACTTGAAGATTTAGGGGAGCATATTAACGATTTAAATGCTAAAGTAGATTCTGTATGCTTACCTGTGGTAAACGGAATACAATTTCAGTTAGAACAATTGTTCGCCAATCTTATAGGTAATTCCCTTAAATATATAAAAGAAGGGGTGCAGCCGGAAATTAAGATATTAAGTAGTGTTGTTAAGGGTAATACCTCTTCAGTAGATGCTTTACTTCCTAATATTAATTATGTTAAACTACAATTTATAGATAACGGAATAGGGTTCGAAAAAAAGTATCAAGAAAAAATATTCGAGATATTTCAAAGACTTCACGGTAAAACCGAATTTTCTGGAACAGGCTTAGGTTTGTCTATTTGTAAAAAAATCGTACAATCTCACAACGGTACTATACTTGCAAAAGGTGAGTTAGGCAAGGGTGCTGAGTTCACAATCTATCTTCCCACTTTGTTATAATTAGATTTAATTTTTCAATCTAAAAATATATCCTTCTTAAAATTGTGTAACAGCTTCTTAAAATGATGTAACAGATTTATCCTGCATACCCTGCATCTTTGTATCAACAAGAAATGTAGGCTTTATGAAAAATCTTCAATATGCTAGAGTTGGTAATGTAAGACCCAAAGGTTCTTATGGTGAAAGTTTAAGCGAGGAACAAAGTACTTCTAATTTTTCAGGTGCTTTTAAAGTGCAAGAAGCTACATGTAACAATAACCATCTAAATAATATATCATGCAAGTAGTCCATAATCAATTAAGTTATTTCAACAGTGTTTTAGGAGGTAGTATTTCTAGTTTTCAAGGAGATCGTATACTTCAGTATGACAATGAAAAAGGAATAGGAAGAATACAAACCGTTTCTTTAGGTTCTGGGATTTCTTATACAGAGTATGATTTGGACCTTAAAGAAAATTTAAATTTTGATTTAAAATTGGATGAAAACCGTAGTTTATATTTTATCTATTGCTTAGAAGGTAATTTCAGTTTTTCAAAAGGAAAAGAGATTAATAAGGTTGAAGCTTTGCAAACAGTAGTTGTAGGTGGATCTAATGAAATCATAAATATAAAATTAAGAGAGGCAACAAAATCTAACATATCTATAATTAAGGTAACCCAAGATGGAGAGGCTTTAAGTAAGAATATAAATAATACTGAATTATATGAGCAATTGTTTGCTTCGTTTTTAAATGAAGATGGTGACGCACATATTGGCACTTTTAATCTTAAAATAAAAGAACAATTATTACAGATTAGAGCAATAACTCAAGTCGGGTTGGTAAGAAAACTTCTTATAGAAGGTATTGTAAACTTTACATTGGCGTTAGAGATTCTACACTGTAAGCAAGATATTGAGAACAGTGGTCAAATTTCTACAATGTTGACCAAAAAAGAACTTTTAAGAATTGAAGAAGCGGTAAACGCAATTAAGAGAAAGCCGGAGTTTCCATACACAGTAACAGATTTAAGTAAAGAATATGGTTTATCACCTACAAAGCTTCAAGAAGGATTTAAAGTGATGGAAGGTACTACGGTAACAAATTTTATTAGAAACGAAAGATTGATCTTAGCGGAAGAGTTAATACAAACTTCTGATATGAATATCTCTGAAATCGTATATTCAATAGGATTTACGAGCAGAAGTTACTTCTCTAAAATATTTAGAAATAAATTCAAATGTACACCTAAGGCATATTTAATGAATATTAGAAACGTATCCCTTACGGCATAATAAATAAAACAGAATATGAAGAAGCCGGCTCAATTGAGTTGGCTTTTTTGTTTCTAATTGTTTCGTTAATAGCTCAATCGAATGTTACTAAATAGGTTGTGCAGAATATTAAAGCGTAATAATTACTGCCTGGGTATTGATAGTGGATTGATAAACTTAATGATATGAAGATGTAATTCTAAAGGTAGCTAATGCTAGCTAAGTGAATATGCTATTAGTAAGTGATTTTTTGTTGAAATAGAATAAAAAATATGTACTACTGTAAGTTAGATTTTTCTAAATGGAAATAACGAATTCTTTGTCCATTATAGTTCCTTCTACATTGTTTACATACCGTAGGCATTTGTGTAGAAGTGTTTTTAGTTGATTGTAAGACGATGGTTTCTGCAGGTACAAAGATGCTCCCATTTCACTTAATCGTTCAATTTCTTTAGGGTGAAAAGAAGTGGAATATATAATTACGGGTGTATCAACGAATTGGCCTAAATCTCGTATATCTGCAAGACATTCAAAACCGTCCATCATCGGCATTTTTAAATCTAAGAATATTACATCTGGTTTTCCTGCATTGCCCGAAAGCAATTCTGCCATTAAATCTACACCATTATTAAATTCAGATATTTTGGTCTGTATCGGAATTTCTCGCAATGCATCAGAAAAGAAAGTTCTGTCGTCGCTATCATCATCTGCCAGGAAGACATTTAGTAAAGTTTCGCTCATGCTAAATTAATTAAACTCTAAATACTATTGTTCAAGGTAAACTTGAATGAAAATCTCTAAGCAAGGTAGAAATTAACCCTGCATAGAGGTGATCCAATTGATTTTAAAAATAACTCAATACCTAAATTATAGGATTGAATTATTAGTTCGAATTGCAGATTTACCTATTTAAATTATTGGAGGCTCTGAGATCATGGTTTTAATCTTTTTCCAGAATTGTTTAGAAGTAACGTTTGTTGGTTCTATAAGATCAGATAAAAGAATTAGATTTCTTTTAAACTGCTCGTACTCATATTTGTTCGTGTTATTCTCATCAATAGGGTAGTAAGCCATTCCCCAGTTCGGGAAAGTTCGTTTACTTATTTCATCATCAGAAAAAAGGGAAACATTATTATGGCGTGGGTCCATTTTGATCTTTTCGTAGAGTGCTACAATTTTATCTTTTTCGCCCTCAAGTAATTGTACAAACCCACCTTTGTAATAAATAAGGCAACCTGTAATGTCTTCACGTAGATTGTTTGCACGTGCTTTCTGAAGTAGCTCTTCCATTTCCGAACCTATTATTTTGCCGGTAGCTACAGATTCATAAGTCAAGGTATACATCTAAAATGATTTTTTTTCTTAATGAGTAAAAATAGTAAAAATGCTAAAACAGCAGTATAGTTAGCAAGATAAGAGAAGAAAATGCGTGGCACAAGAAAGTATTAAAAACAAAAAAGCCCCTAAAAGGGGCTTCAGAGTGATCGCAGGAGGATTCGAACCTCCGACCGTCTGCTTAGAAGGCAGATGCTCTATCCAGCTGAGCTATGCGACCGACACCATTTTTTCAAATGTGGGTGCAAACTTAGTGATTTTTATAGACTGGTAAAACCAAAATCAATAAAAATTTAATTATTTATTTTTTAGAACAAAATACTGCTATGATCTACCTTCATATTGATCAAAATTTTCCCATAGTTGATCAAGTACTTTGTAGAAGATTTCAAATTCTTCTTCGGTGATACCCAGTGTACTAACCTTTCTTAAATCTTTAATAAAGGGCATTACCTGTTTAATAAGTGTAGATCCTTCTTCGGTAATTACTAATTTATATCTTTTTTGATCATCCCTAAATCTAGACTTTCTTAGTAGCCCTTTTTTGCAAAGTCCGCTAATAACTCTAGAAGTTGTAGCTCTATTTCTGAAATTAGATTTGGCAATATCTGCTTGTGAAGCATCTTTGCCTTCTAAATGCACACGTTGTAATATTACCCATTGTTCAATAGTTAAATCAATATTGTTCTCTGCGAATACTTGTAAAAAAGTGCTTTGTACCTTTTTAAGAGTACGGTCAATATATACTCCAAATCCTTCGGTCCTGTCCATACATCATATGTTATTCTTCCAAAAGTAACGGAGTTTATCGTTAATATTGTTGTTAATGCAACAATATTAAAAAATAATTGTATTTTTACTAAGGATAAAATGGTCTAAGGTAGAAATATATGCAACTAAGTTTCAAGAAATATATATTAGAAGATAGCACTTATAAGGGTGGTGGCAAGAAAATCGTAATGCCTGATGGTGTTACGGTACACAAGCTTTCTTCAAATGAAAATCCTTTAGGGTATTCACCAAAAGTAAAAGAAGCTTTAGCTAAAACTCTTGATGATTTAAGTTTTTATCCAGACAACACAGATATAAGGTTACGTGAAGCCTTGGTTACTGATTTTAACGGGGTTTTGACAGCCGATAATTTTATTGCAGCTAATAGTGGGTCAGAGATTATAGATATGATTTCTAAGGCATTCTTAAGCGAAGATGATGAGGTTATTGTAAGTCAGCCATGTTTTCTTCCTTATACGGCTTTTACACGTTGGATGGGGGCAAAGGCAATCAACGTGCCTATGACCGAAAATTATGATTATAATTTAGAAGGTATATTAGAAGCTATTACAGATAAAACCAAGCTGGTATTTCTTGCTTCTCCAAATAATCCATCAGGAAATTATATTCCTATGGCAGAATTGCGAAGTTTTATAGAAAAGTTACCAGAGCATGTAATTTTGGTATTAGATGAAGTATATAGACATTTTGCAGAAGCAGAAGATTATACATCGGGACTTCCTTTTGTAGTAGAAGACAAAAATGTAATTGCTATCAATAGTTTTTCTAAGACCTATGGTTTAGCAGGTTTACGAGTAGGGTATTGCTATGCTCCATTAGAGATCAGTAATTATATGAGAAGGATATGTAAGCCATTTTTATTGTCTTCATTGGCATTGGACGGAGCAATTGCAGCATTGAAAGATGTAGATTTTGTAAACAAGACAGTAGCATTGGTAAAAGAGGAAAGAAAATTTGTTTTGAACGGACTTGATGCTTTACATATAAAATACTGGCCTGCCCAAGGTAATTTTGTACTAATAGACCCGCCAATCAATGATATGGAATTTACGTCATTCTTAGAGCAGCGTGGTATTATGGTGCGCCCTGTAGGTAATTTTGGAGCTCCAGGTAAAGTACGTATCTCATTTGGGGTAAGAGAAGCTAACAAAGCACTTTTAGCTGCGTTAGAGGTTTTAATGAAAACCCAATCGACAACAGCATAATTTTTTTTACCATATATGTTGCAGAAGCAACAATTAATAAAACAAAAATAAAACCCAATAGTATGTCAACATCAACAAAAGCAGAGAACAAACACAAAGAGGCACAAGATTTTATGCCTATCAATGGTACAGATTATTTAGAATTGTATGTAAGTAACTCTAAGCAAGCAGCACATTATTACAAGACAGCTTTCGGTTTTAAATCTTTAGCCTATAAAGGATTGGAAACAGGAAGTAGAGAATTTGAATCATATGTATTAGAGCAGGATAAGATAAGATTGGTATTGACCTCTCCTTTAAAAAGTGGTACTGATGTAGGTAGACATATTGATAAACATGGTGACGGTGTTAAAGTTACCGCTCTTTGGGTAGATGATGCTACGTATGCTTATCAAGAGGCTATGAAAAGAGGAGCCAAAAGTTATATGGAGCCTAAGACCGAAAAAGATGAGCATGGTAAGGTCGTTACATCTGGTATATATTCTTACGGTGAGGTCGTGCATATTTTTGTAGAGCGTAAAGATTACAATGGTACTTTTTTACCAGGATACCAAAAATGGGAATGCGATTACCAACCAACTTCTACAGGTTTAAAATTTGTGGACCATATGGTAGGTAATGTACACGAAGGTAAAATGAACTATTGGGTAGATTTCTATGCCAATGTTATGGGCTTTAAGCAAATTATGTCTTTCGACGATAAGGATATCTCTACAGATTTTACGGCATTAATGAGTAAGGTGATGAGTAACGGTAACGGTCGTATTAAGTTCCCTATTAATGAACCGGCGCCAGGTATGAAAAAATCTCAAGTAGATGAGTATTTAGAATTCTACGAAGGTGAAGGCGTTCAGCATATTGCCGTTGCAACAGATGATATTGTAAAGACAGTTTCAGATCTTAAAAGTAGAGGAGTAGAGTTCCTAAACATACCAACTACGTATTATGATGTATTGACTGAAAGAGTTGGTGAAATCGATGAGGATATTGAATCATTGAGAAAACTAGGTATTTTGGTTGACCGTGATGATGAAGGGTATTTACTTCAGATTTTTACTAAAACCGTACAAGCAAGACCAACAATGTTTTTTGAAATTATTCAGAGAAAAGGAGCAACTTCTTTTGGAAAAGGAAATTTCAAGGCATTATTTGAAGCTATTGAGCGTGAGCAAGAATTAAGAGGAACTTTATAAGTTCAACAGATTTCTTGAGCAATCAATAATAGCGTATTTTTAAGAGAAGAATAAAAAATACCTCGTGGAACTTTCGCGAGGTATTCTTAAAAAACAAATTCAAAATTCCGGGGTAATCCTCGCAGTTTTTAATCTCGACTATCGAGTAAAATCAACGTATATGCCTATATATCATAAGCAAGGAGCGTTGCCGCCTAAGCGACATACGCAGTTTAGAAAACCAAATGGAGAGTTGTATTCAGAGCAATTGTTCGGTACTATTGGTTTTGATGGTATGTCCTCTTTATTATATCACCACAACCGACCAACAATGGTCAAGGAGATATTGAAGAGTACAGATGTATCACCTAAAATTGCTTTGGAGAAGAATATACGATCGTTGAAGTTGGTGAGCTTTAATGCACCTGCAAAAGATGATTTTTTAGAATCGCGTGAACCTCTTTTGGTGAATAGCGATATTATTATCGGAGTAGCTGCACCAAGAAAATCGTTACGAGATTATTTTTATAAGAATACCGATGCCGATGAAATGTTGTTTATTCATAAAGGTACGGGTGTCTTAAGAACCATTTTTGGACAAATACCTTTTGAATATGGGGATTATTTAATTATTCCTAGAGGTACTATTTATCAGATAGATTTTGATACTGAAGATAATCGCATATTATTTGCTGAATCGTTTTCACCAATATACACACCCAAGCGATACCGTAATTGGTTTGGGCAATTATTAGAGCATTCACCATTTTGTGAGCGCGATTATAAATTGCCACAAAATTTAGAAACGTTCACTGACACCGATGAACATTTGATTAAAGTAAAGAAGCAAGGTGTAATACATGAAATGGTGTACATAGGACACCCTTTTGATGTTGTAGGTTGGGATGGTTATAATTTCCCTTACGGATTTTCCATTCATAATTTTGAGCCTATTACAGGGCGTATTCACCAGCCGCCACCGGTGCATCAAACTTTTGAGACAAATGCCTTTGTAATTTGTTCTTTTGTGCCACGTTTATATGATTATCATCCACTTTCCATACCGGCACCTTATAATCATTCGAACATAGATTCTGATGAGATGCTGTATTATGTTGATGGAGATTTTATGAGTAGAAATGGAGTGCAGCCAGGTAATATTTCTTTACATCCGGCAGGTATACCTCATGGTCCACACCCAGGTGCGGCAGAGCGTAGTATAGGTCAAAAAGGGTCTGAGGAATTAGCGGTAATGATAGATACTTTTAAACCTTTAATGGTTACTGAAAATGCAATGAAGTTAGATGATGGAGACTATTATCAATCTTGGTTATAACAGAAATAAGTAAGCACTTGAAAACACTAAAAACATGGGTAACGGTACCCGATAATTCAGATTTTTCAATTTACAATCTTCCTTTTGGAATCTTCTCGGTAAATGGTGATACACCAAGAGCTGGTATAGCTATTGGGAAGCAGATTATTGATTTAGCGGCAATTTCAGACTTAGGATTAATAGCTGTTAATGCATCATATTTCAGGCAGAGAACTTTAAATGAATTCATTTCCCTAGGAAAGAAAATCACCAATAAAGTTCGTTTAGATGTTCAACGATTATTGACCGTTGAAAACTCTCCATTAAAAAATCATTCGGAAGTTTTTGTGTCACAACAAGATGCGAAAATGTATTTGCCTGTGCACGTTGGGGATTATACCGATTTCTATTCTAGTATAGAGCATGCTACCAATGTGGGTAAAATGTTTCGTGACCCAGAGAATGCTTTGTTGCCAAATTGGAGGCATATTCCGGTAGGGTATCATGGTCGTGCATCATCAATTGTGGTGAGTGGTACAGATATTCGCAGACCTATGGGACAAGTGAAAACTAATGATATGGAGGTGCCAGTTTTTAAAGCTTCAGGGAATTTGGATTTTGAATTGGAAATGGGTTTTATAGTAGGTAAAAGCACAGAACTGGGCGAACGCATCTCAACTCAAGAGGCAGCTGAGCATATTTTTGGCTTGGTATTGTTCAATGACTGGTCTGCCCGCGATATTCAGAAATGGGAGTATGTGCCTTTAGGACCTTTTTTAGGAAAAAGTTTTGCATCATCCATGTCACCATGGATTGTTACTTTAGAAGCCTTAGAACCATTTAAAGTTCAGGGGCCTGAACAACAACCAGAAGTGTTATCCTATTTAAAATACGAAGGAGAGAATAATTACGATATTAAGTTAGAAGTGGGTATGTCTTCATCAACTTCAGAAGAAACAACCATTAGTAAATCTAACTTCAAATACATGTATTGGAATATGATGCAGCAATTAGCGCACCATACCGTAAACGGATGTAATATTAACGTAGGCGATGTAATGGCGTCGGGAACCATATCTGGCAAAGACGAAAGTTCATACGGATCATTGTTAGAAATCTCATGGGGCGGTAAAAAACCATTTGAATTGAAAGATGGTAGCGCACGCACATTTATAGAAGATAATGATACCGTAACTATGCGAGGATTCGCAGAAAAAGACGGAAAGAGAGTAGGCTTTGGTCAAGTAACCGGAACTATATTGCCTAGTACATAAAACAATACTTTTTATAATAGAAGAATAGCACATGTCAAAGAACGAGGAAATCAATTCTATAGATCCAGCAAGTATATCACAACAAGAACTACATGGGTATTTGTTATCAGCCGTAGCGCCAAGACCTATATGTTTTGCAAGTACCATTGATAAAGATGGTAATGTAAATTTGAGTCCGTTCAGTTATTTTAATCTGTTTAGTGTAAATCCGCCAATCATGATATTTTCACCTTCTAGAAGAGGTCGTGACAATACTACAAAGCACACCTTGGAAAATGTGTTGGAGGTAAAAGAAACGGTAATCAATATCGTAAATTATGACATGGTAGAGCAAATGTCATTATCAAGTACAGAATATGGCGACGGTGTAAATGAGTTTGTAAAAGCTGGTTTTACTCAAGTACCAAGTGATAAAGTAAAGCCACCAAGAGTAGGGGAGGCGCCTGTAGCTTTTGAATGTGTGGTAGATCAAGTAATAGCTTTGGGCGACGGACCGGGAGCTGGTAATTTAGTATTGGCTAAAGTAGTGCAGATTCATGTGAAGAAAGCGTATTTGGACGCTGATGGAAATCTAGATACTCCAAAATTAGATTTAGTAGCGCGCATGGGTGGTAATTGGTATTGTAGAGCCAATGGCGATGCTTTATTTGAAATACCAAAACCGATACGTACAAAAGGAATAGGAGTAGACATGTTACCCGAAGCTGTTCGTAATAGTGATATTTTAACAGGAAATAATTTAGGAAGACTAGGTAACTTAGAAGAGCTTCCATCGGCGGAGGCTATTGAAAAAGTTGCAGAACATCCTGATGTAAAATCAATGGTGGGCGGGGTGAAAAATTCTTCTGAAATTCATACTCTTGCCCAAAAGTGGCTAACAGAAGGTAATACGGAAGATGCATTGGCTTTGTTGCATTTATAGAGGTAAATTAAGAACAAACTTTAACCCAAAAGTAAAGTTTGTTCTTGATTATTTAATTGAGCCAGTAGAAAGGGTTATTCTTCAAAAAAGAATTCGTGCAATTCAATCAAACTACCTCTTTTTATTTGAACTAAATCTCTTGTTTCTTTTAGGAATATTCCAAGAGATTTCTCATTGTAAATAAACTTCATTTCATTAGAATAATCAGTCACCACATACATGTCTCCTGAAAGTTGGTAGAACGGAATTGTCATCTTATTTTTTAATCTAACCCCTTTGTTAACTATTCTTCCGTTTTCAATAGTAGATTTAACCATAGTGTTATCATTCTCACCAGAGGCTACTTTTACATATGAAACCATCATATTAGTCCATTCGGCTTCATCTATTAAAAACCATTTAATCTTATTAAAGTCTATTCCGTATTCATTAATCCAACCGTGACTAGTAAAACCCAGTAGAACTTGTTTTCTACCGTTGAGCTCTGGTTTGTCTGATGGAGTGAATTCTTGTATTTTAAAAGTTATCACTGATGCCGAAGACATATCTTTTAATTTCTTACCATCAAAGTCTATGGTTTTAAGAGAAAAGCTTGTAATATCTGGGTTGTTAGCCAATAGCCATTCTGTTGCGGTAAGCTCCGCTCGTTCTTTCATTTGCTCTACAGCTGCAATTCCTGCGCCTATAGCAGCAAGTGCTCCTACTGTGCCTGCAATGACCGCTCCAGAGTCTTGTGCGCTGGTCTGTTTAGGGATTAATAATGAAATGATGAATAGTACTACAATTAATTTTCTCATATTTTGAAATAGGAAGTTTTTGGTTTTATAAATAGGCCATACCTACCAAATCGGTTAGTTCCCCCGAAATACCTTTTCAGCAGGATGGCCATAGCATTAAAAGTTATAGTTTATGCTTAGTGTTTACATGGATAGTTATACGAGTTCAAACCTAATACCATTTTGTAAAATAGAGTTACGGTTTTCCGTAAGAGGAATGTAAATATCCTAATCTTATATAAGACCTAAATCCTTTACGATAGCCACAAGATGTATGGCATTGTTGGCATTAAATTGGATACGTAATTTATTAAGTCGTTTTTCTATAGAACTTAGGCTGGCGGGTGAAATATTCTCTTTTCTATATAAGGCACTTATTTCATCTTGTGATAATCCTTTACTAAGATTATCTAATAGAGAGATATCGTAGTCGTCAATTTCTAATTCATTAGCACTGCTAAAGGCATTGGAGACTTCAGGAGATAAGAAAGTTTCTCCTTTGGCTATTTCACTAATAGCTAGGCTTAAATTTTTAAGCCCGTTTCTGCTCTTACAAACATATGCATCTATGTTATGTTGGTTGAAAAGGGTTCTAACGGCTTGCAGTCTATCTTCTACCGAGTAAACGATTACCTTTAAGTTGGGGAATTCTTCTTTTAACTTCTCTACCAATGCTTGCCCAGATGTGTAGGTTTGTAATCTATGATCTACTTTGAAGGACAGATCAGAGACAACCAAATCATAAGGTTCCTTGTCAAGATCAGCTTTTTTAACTTTTAAATACGCGTCATCACAATATTGAACCTGATCGATTTGTGAAACTCCTAATTCTGTTAGTAGGGTATGTACACCTTTGTTGATGTCTTCCATATCCTCCGCGATTAAAATTTTTTTGAACATGCGCTAAATTATTATTGATGCCTTGAAGCCATCACCTTGCTTAGATTCAAAAATAATAGTTCCTTTTAAAGAAGCGATACGGGATTCCGTATGTTGAAGCCCATTTTTTTTAGAAAGATCACATCCCACCCCGTTATCGAGGTAATTTATATGGATTTTAGAACCTACTTTTTTAAAGACCAAGGTTACAAAAGTCGCTTGACTATGTTTACGCATATTAGTCATCAATTCTTGTAACACCCTGTAAATAGCAGTTTTGTTTAGTTCATGAATAGTGTACCAAGGTACTTTTGATAGGTTTCGGGTTATAACATTAACATTGCTATTTTTATAACCTAAAAGCAAATCATTTAATTGAATACCAAAATCTTGATTAAGATCAATTGCGCTATTTTCTCTTGAAATATCTCGTGTTTTAGTATAAATTTTCTCCATTTCATCTATCAACTTGTTATCAATATTTGAATTGTTCTCAAGAGAAGTCATTAGTTTATACACATCGTTAGCAACTTCATCATGTACTTTTTTGGCAATTCGGGTTTCTGTTTTATAGATTTCTTCAATCTTCGCTTTTCTATATCTATTGCGATAGATAAAATAGGAGCCAATTAAAATTAGAAAAATGACTAAGGCTAGAGATTGGTAAGCTAGTCTTTTGCGGGATTCGATTTCTTGAAGAAGTTTACTGGCTTGTGTTTTCTTCTGTTCTTCAGCTACATTATATTTTAGAAAAGCATTTTTATTTTCGGCAACTTGTTTAGCTTTCGCAATACTATCTGTCAATTTTCTATATTCATGAATAAGTGGATTTTTATTCATGCCCATAAGTTGAGAAATGGACTCAAGTTTAAAGGAGTTGCTATTGATCTTGTTAGACAATGAAAGTGCTTTTTTTGCATAATTAACAGCATTGATAGTGTCTTTTTTGTCTAAATAATATTCAGATAGGTGGGTATTACTAGCATGAAGACCTACGATATCGCTATTTTTTTCTCGTAACGTTAACGCACTTTGTAGGTTTTCTAAAGCCTCTGGTAAATTAAGTTTAGCTTGTATATTACCTAGGTTGTCAATTATTAATGATTTTTGCTTATCGTTATTTAATAGAGAGTGTTTCTCATTTAGTAATGTATAAATAGCTAAGGCATTATTAAATTCTGATAGGTCTTTGTATATGTTTGCTTTATTGTTGAGAATAACAACGCTATCATTTAGTTTGTTGGCAATGGCTAAAGCTTTGTCATAAGTTTTTATGGCTTCCGAAAAGTTATCTGACGCTCTATAAATTCTGCCAAGTTGATTGTAAAGACCAACTCTGGCATTAATCAGAGTATCTCTTGAATTCATTGATTGTATAAGGTCTAGCGCTTCAACAATGTGGCTTTCACTATTAAAATTGTTCCCTATTTTAAACTCTGCTATAGACAATAACCTTAAATCATATATAGCGTTCAAGGTGTCGTTTGTTTTTAAATCAATCTGTTTTTTTTTGGTGAAGAATTGTATTCCAGAAGGGAGGTCTAGTGGTTCAGATGGGTTGGTAATTGCGTTGTGGTAATAGCGAATGGTATCATTTGATATCTGTGCTATTGAATAAAAAGGTAAAAAGAATACCCAAAAAACTAGAACGAATATATGGTTTGGAAATGGCACTTTTTTGAATTCCATTCCTCTAAAGTAAAAACAATTTGTGTATTTGTATTTCTGATTTAAGTAATGCATCGTGTGAAATTTACATTAATTAAATACATGGAATGTATCTGGCTGATATTCAAAAAATTAGGAGGTTTTAATTTTAAGGGTAGTTTAATATTTAAGTAACTTAAAAACAAAAAGAGCACAAAATCTGGCGTATTGCCATAGATTTCAATGCTCTTTTTCAACTAACAACTTAAATATGCACTTTTAAAAGGCTACAGATAATGAGTGTTTAATTCATATCATGATGACCTTATACTTTATGATCTCAATTTTTTAATTAAGGCTAAGGTTTCTCTAACCAAAGTTTCTAAACCAGCGTAATCTTTATTTGCTAAAATATCTTTACTTATAAGTTTTGATCCCATACCAACACAAGTAACTCCAGAATCGAACCAACCTTTAAGGTTAGTTTCATCTGTGCTAACACCACCAGTTGGCATAATGCTTGTCCAAGGTTGAGGTCCTTTGATTCCTTTTACAAAACCAGGTCCGTATAGGTCACCAGGGAATAATTTTACAATCTCACAGCCCATTTCTTCAGCTTTGTTTATTTCCGTTAAAGAACCACAACCAGGAGACCATAATACTTTTCTACGGTTACAAACAATAGCAATATCTTCTCTTAAAGAAGGTGTTACTATAAAGTTAGCTCCAATTTGCATGTAGTATGAAGCAGCTGCAGCATCAGTAATAGATCCTACACCCATTATCATACCAGGTAAATTTTTAATTGCGTATTTGTTTAATTCAGAAAAAACCTCGAAAGCGAAATCGCCACGAGCGGTAAATTCCATTAATCTTGCACCACCATCATAACAAGCCTGTAATACTTTTTTACCTAGCTCTATATCTGGGTGATAGAACAAAGGGACCATGCCAGATTCCTTCATTACATTTGCTACTTCTATTCTTGAATATTGTGCCATTTGAATTTTTATTTCTCAGTTAAAATTTTGTTGAAATCGTAGTCTGAAGGGTTGGATACATATTTTTTTGCATCCTTATAGTCACCTTCATTTACATAGAATAGGTTTTGGAAACATAACTCAGCCAATTCTGAATTAATATCTACCAAGCGAGGAGCAATTTTGCCATTTTCATCTTGAATATCTGATAAGAATAGGGGAGTTATTTCGCCTCTAGAATTCGCAGTGACCATACAGCCGCTTTTGCCTTCGTCAAATAATTTTTTTACGCCTAGACCTAAAACCGTACATAATGTAAGGTCAAAACCAATAGGTCTGCAACAGCGTAATTCGTAGCCCAGTTCAACCGGTCTACTTTTAATATCTATACCTAACTCCTTTAATTTTTTTTGAACCAGCATATTAAAAATATGCGCTTTGCTAACATTTCCTAATTCTGGATGTCCGTGATCATCATATGTGAAACTAATGCCACATTTATCCAATTCAGATTCAGGCATATTATGAAAAACTCCTTCACTAATTAATGCCACACCGTAATGGATGTCTTCAATTTTACGTTTGATCATGGAAGAAATTACCATACGTACCACTTTATCAAAAGTGATTGAAGTACGGTCAAACATTTCGGGAATAATCATCATTGGAAAGTGGCAACTTGCAGCAATACCAAATGCCAAATGTCCTGCAGAACGGCCCATAGTAGACATTACAAACCAGTTTTGGCTGGTACGTGCATCTTCATAAGTTGTATTAGCTATACGTACACCTTCATCCTTTGCAGAGTGAAAACCGAACGTTGGGTTTCTATCTGGTAAGGGTAAATCGTTATCAATAGTTTTGGGTACGTGAATATTAGCAATAGATATTCCTTCTTTTTTTAAAAAACCAGTAATTCTGTTGGCAGTAGAAGCAGTATCGTCACCACCTATACTTACCAACAGTTTTACATTATTATCAATAAACAGGTTAGTGTTTAGTTTTTCGTTTTTAGGTTTAAAACGGCTCATTATTAATGTTGAGCCACCCCTACTAAAAATCCTATCTGCATGGAAAAAATCAAATTCCTTGATTTTAGGATTTTTATCAAATATCCCTTTAAAACCTTCATGAAGACCTAAAACTCTGTAGTCATCTTTTAAAAATGCTTTTGCAACAGTACTTATAACAGTATTTATACCTGGAGCAGGTCCGCCACCGCAAAGAATTAAAACAGATTTTTTAGACATATTTAGATTTTAAAAGATATTCTATGTGTTATATATAAGTTGAATTACCTAGCAACTCTACCAGAAGCATCTCCGCCCATTAGTTTCTCTACTTCAGAAACTGTTACAAGGTTGGCATCTCCTTTAATGGTATGCTTTAAACATGATGCGGCAACAGCAAAGTCCAATGCATTTTGGTCATCTTCTGGGTATTTTAATAATCCGTAGATCAAACCTCCCATGAATGAATCACCACCACCAACACGATCAACAATATCAGTAATTTGGTATTGACGAGTTTCGTACATTTTAGTGCCATCCCATAGTACACCTGCCCACGTATTGTGAGATGCAGAAATAGAACCTCTTAAGGTTGTAATTACCTTTTTAGCTTTTGGGAATTTTTTCATCATTTGTTTACAAACAGACAAGAAAGCTTCTGCTTTAACATCGTGCCCTTGAGTAGTAATATCTAAACCTTCTGGTTTAATATTAAAATGTTTTTCGGCATCTTCTTCGTTACCTAAAATAACATCACAGTATGCAGTTAAATCAGACATTACTTTTTCTCTATGTGCATCATCACAGTACGTCCATAATTTAGCTCTATAGTTCAAATCTGTAGAAATAGTAATTCCTTTTTCGCTAGCAGCTTTTACAGCTTCTAAACAAACATCTGCAGCACCTTTAGATATTGCCGGCGTAATACCTGTCCAATGAAACCATTCAACACCATCAAAAACAGCATCCCAATCAATCATTCCAGATTCAATTTCTGCAATTGCCGAGTGTGCTCTATCGTAAACTACTTTACTACCTCTAGATACCGCTCCAGTTTCTAAGAAATAGATACCTAAACGATCACCACCATAAACAATTTTATCTACTCCAACACCTCTTTTACGCATTTCCATCATCGCACATTCACCAATATCATTCTTTGGTAAACGTGTTACGAAATCTACAGGAACACCATAATTAGCTAAAGAAACAGCTACGTTAGATTCTCCACCACCGTATACCACATCAAAATTATTGGCTTGTGAAAATCTTAAAAATCCTTGAGGTGCTAAGCGAAGCATTATCTCCCCGAATGTTACTACTTTTTTCATGTTGACTATTAGTTTAATATGTAATAAATTATTGCTTGTTTAATCGATTAACCAACTAGGGTAAAAAATAACCAAAAAAGACATTTTTTGATTACTTTAATTAAAGTCTTACTTTTGGTTAATCGATTAAACAAATATATATAAAGAAGTTGAATAAAAAAAGAACAACTTTAAAAGACATTGCAAATGTTTTAAGTATTTCTACCGCAGCTGTTTCCAAAGCTTTGAACGATGATGCGCGCATTAGCGTAAAAACAAAAAAAGCAGTTAAGCAAGTAGCCAAAGAATTGAATTATCAACCCAATCATTTGGCAAGTGCTTTAAGAAAAGGAAAAAGCAATTTAGTAGGTGTAATTGTGCCAAGAACTAACAGTAGTTTTTTCTCGTCCGTAGTTGAAAACATGGAGGAGGTACTTAATAAAGCCGGGTATAATATTATTATAACTCAATCTAACGAGTCTTTTGAAAAGGAATGTAAGAATATTGATGCCCTTTTGTATACTCAAGTAGATGGTATTATTGCATCTATGGCGAATGAAACGGTCGATTTATCTTACTATGAAAAAATAAAATCTTATGGAATTCCACTAATTCTATTTGATAGGGGAGAGAATGATTTAAATGTTGATTATGTTGGTATCGATGATTATAAAAGCAGCCATATGATTATTGATCATTTAGTATCACAAGGTTGTAAACGTATAGCGCACATTGGTGGTTATAGAAGAACACGAATTTTTAATAACAGAATTCGAGGTTATATAGATGCGATAAAAAAGCACGACTTGCCACATGATGATGAGTTATTGATTGAAAGCAGTTTAACTTTAGAAGATGGAAGACAACAAATAGAAAAATTGTTAGCACTAAAAAATAGACCGGATGCGGTTTATGTAGCAAGTGATTACGCAGCTTTGGGTTCTCTGCAAGTTTTAAAGGAAAGAGGAATTAAAGTACCCGAAGAAATTAAATTAGTAGGGTTTGGGAATGAGCCGTTCACTTCTTTGGTGACACCTTCAATAACTAGTATTAATCAGCATAGTGAGCAAATTGGTAAGCTAGCTGCAGAAACTTTTTTAGGTTATTTAGAAAAAGATGTTGTTGTTCAATCTTTGAATAAAATAATATTAGATTCAGAATTGATAGTTAGAAGTTCATCTGAATAAAAAAAAGCGTTATTGTAATTACAATAACGCTTTTTTTAAAGGTATATAAAGAACTTAATCTAGATTCCTAAAGCTTGACCACCACCAATTTGGATAGTTTCAGCAGTAATGAAAGCTGCATCTTTACCTGCAAGGAAAGAAACAACACCAGCAACATCACCAGGTTGTCCTAATCTACCTAACATTATGTTATTTGCCCATGAAGCAAAAACTTCTGGTTTGGTAGCTTTAATTTGTGCGTGGAATGGAGTGTCAATTGTACCGGGAGATACTGCATTAACTCTAATACCATATTCAGCAAGATCTTTAGCCAATGCTCTAGTTATTGCATTAACACCTGCTTTAGATGTACCATATATACCTGCACCTGGTCCACCTGCGGTCCATGCTGCATTTGAAGTATAATTGATTATTGATGGGTGTACACCTTTTTTAAGGTAAGGTATTGCTGCTCTTGATGCAAAGAATGTAGAATCAAGGTTTAATGCCATTACCGATCTGTAAAACTCAGTAGTCATCTCTTCGAATCTTGATCTACCTCCTAGTCCACCAGCATTGTTTACTAGCGTATCAATTTTACCGTATTTATCACCAATTGCTTTAATGTTTTTGGTTACAGCTTCTTCATTAGTAACGTCAAAACCTAAATATTCTGCAGTAATACCTTCTGCAGTCAATTCTTTTACTCTTTTGGCACCAGCTTCGTCATCTATACCATTTAAGATAACGGTAAAACCGTCATGTCCTAATCTTTTAGCAACTTCAAAACCGATTCCTCCAGTTGCTCCTGTAATTACTGCTACTTTTCCTTCTGTACTCATAATTATTTAATTGTTATTCTGATTCAACTTCTACTGGTCTAATTTTTTTAATCAATACATAAATGGACAGTACAGCCATTGGGGCTAATACTGCTATTACAATAAATGCTGGAGTGTATGATACCTGCGCAATCATTGGAATTAAAGAGTTCATAATGATTACCGATACAGCGGCAACCGTTCCTGCTAAACCTGCAAGGGTTCCTACAGATGGGCCTCTAAAGAGGTCACTTGATATAGTTTGTATGTTACCAATGGCGAATTGAAAGCCAAAAAGAACAACAGCTACTATATAAATAAATGTCATTGGGTTATTTTCATTAACTAAGAAAATGATTCCGAGTAGACCTAGGAATATTAAGACACCGCCAATAGTTATAGTTATTTTTCTAGCGGCATCTACAGATTTGGTTTCCATTAATTTTCCACTGTACCAACCTCCAATAATACTACCAGCCATTCCACCTAAATAAGAAATCCAAATGGTCGATCCTATTTCTTCAACGCTAAAGCCGAATTCAGAATTCAAGTAAAGTGGCATCCAACCTACAAATAGCCACCATATAGGTTCTATAAAAAATCTAGATGCTAATACACCCCAAGATTCTTTATAACTTAATATTTGACCAACAGATAGTCCCTTTTCATCATCATCTTTATCTAAATCTACAATTCTATCGCTATTAATAAATTTTAGCTCTTCCTCTGTAATCCAAGGGTGTTTTCCTGGTTTAGATTTATTAATGAACAACCATGGAATTACCCATATTAAACCTACTAAACCAATGATTATAAATGTCATTCGCCATCCAAAATGCCCATAAAGGAAAGCAATTAATAGTGGAGCTATTACACTACCTAAAGATGCTCCTGCATTAAATATTCCTTGAGCTATTGCACGTTGTTTTACAGGAAACCATTCCCCATTACTTTTTACGGCTCCCGGCCAATTACCTGCCTCACCTAAACCTAAAAGGGCTCTAAATAAAGTAAGTGAAATAAGCCCTCTAGCAAAAGCATGAAATACAGATGCTACTGACCAAACAACAATTGATACAACGAAACCCATTCTTGTACCAATAATGTCATAAAGTTTACCTGAAAGGAATTTACCTATGGCGTAGGTGCCCATAAAAATACTAAGCATTATTCCGTAGTCAGATTCGTCCATACCCAAATCTTTGCCCATTTCTGGCCACATGACACCGAAAGCTGTTCTATCAATATAATTGATTACTGTAGCCAAGCAAATCAATGTGATAATCCACCATCTTAAACCCTTAACTTTCATAATAATTTGTTTTTTTTGGTTAGTGCTTGGTTATAAATTTTTTAAAGGAAAGCCTTTTATATATTGTAACAATATTGATAAAGTGCATTAAAATGTACTTTCATCATTTGTTTTGCTTTCTGTGTATTTTGTCTTTTTATAGCGTCAAAAATATCTTGATGCTCTTGTATTCCTTTTAAACTTTGATCCTTGTCACAAACATGATATTTTTCAAAATTGTTTATGATCTCTGGTGTTATAATTAGCATCATTCTATTGATAGTGCTATTTCTACAAGCTTGGGCAATTGCTAAATGAAAAAGCAAATCTTCTTGAACAGCATCTTCATTGTTCAATACTTTTTCTTTGTAGGCTTCTAGTGCCGTTTCCATTTTTATTAAATCTGCATCTGTTCTTCTTTGTGCAGCTAGACGAACTGTTTTAAGTTCTAATAAGATTCTTGTTTCAACCAATGATTTAAAATCAGGATCTTCTAGACCAAGAATATCATCCATCATACCATTCATTGCTACTTGACCAATGTCTGCTACGAATGTTCCACTTTGTGGTTTAGATTTTAGAATACCGTAGAATTCTAATTTCTGAATTGATTCGCGTACATTTCCTCTGCTTACATTAAAACGTTCTGATAACATACGCTCTGAGGGTAATTTATCTCCAGGTTCAAGATTTTTATTGTTTATTAAATCTCGAATTTTGGCAATAATATCATTATGAAGTTCTTTATGCTCGTTTTTTGTAAGGATTTGTAGCTTCATATATTACATTTAGTTATTTCAGAAAAAATTGGTTAACCAGATTGGTTTTTCAAATTTATAAAAATAACCCCGTTATTAATTATTTCGGGAGTTTAATCTTAGTTACTTCTTTTAAATAATTAATTCTGAAAGATTTGCTGGCCCGCTTAACAAGCCAGCAATCTTAATCAACTAACTCAAACAACTCTCTTTAAACAATGCTTTAATTTTTAATATCTATATATTCTATAAGCTAATTCATGAATTTACAGATAGTAAAAATTAAAGCCTATAACTTAATACCCTGGGTTTTGTGTTAGGTTAGGGTTTATTATTATTTCAGATTGAGGAATTGGGAATAAGTAATCTTTGGCAGGGTCAAAAGATTTTGGACCAGGTCCAACTCCAGATTCCGTAGAAACTTCAGACTCAAGACCATCAGCTCCAAAAACATCATTTCCTAATTTTCTTCTAGCAATATCGTACCATCTTTTCATTTCGTAAGCAAACTCTAACCTACGCTCATCTAAGATTCGAGTTCTAAAATCATCTTGAGAAAGTCCTGAAAAATCTGCAGGAACTGCACTAGGAGCAATTGTTACTTCGGCACCATTTGCCCAAGAAACACCACCAGCTCTAGATCTTTCCATTACTCTGTTTACCCACATTTCAGCATCAGAAGATTGTCCTAATTCATTTGCTGCTTCAGCACCAATCATTAATACTTCTGCATAACGCATCATCATATAGTTAGAGTGTGATGATCTACCATTACCATCTTGTTGAGGTAATTTACTTGCCATACGAGTGTATTTACCAACATGTGGTCTGTTTACAGCTCTACCATCAGCATCTGTAAAATTTGTGTAAGGCACAACTGCATCACCTTGAACAGCAGTAGCATCGAAAGTAACTGCTTTTCTGTAATCTAAATCATCCCAAGAAGTGAATACTTTAAGAGCAGGAACCTCAACAGACCATCCGCCTCCCATATCATATTGATCATCTGATCTAATACCGGTAAATGCTACTTGGTAATCTCTACCTTGATCGCCGTCAGAAACACCTGTGAAATCTAAAACAAAGATTGGTTCTAAAGACTGGTCGATTTTAATAGCATCGTATAAGTCTTGAAAATTTGGCTCTAAACCTAAGTTATAAGTTCCTTCGTTATTTATGATTTCTTTCGCTTCATCATAAGAATTTTGCCATTCTTCTAAAGTTAAATACACTAATGCTAAGTAAGCGCTAGCTGCTGATTTAGCAGGTATAGCTCTTGAAGATTGAGTGTTTGGTAAATTAGCTTTAGCAAACTCAAAATCAGCAATAATATTTTCATACACTGTAGCGGCAGGAGTTCTTTCTGCAACTGCAGCTTCAGACAATATTGTTGTATCATCTAAATAAGGGATATCACCAAATTGTCTTACTAAATGAAAATAAGCAAATGCTCTTGCAAAACGAGCTCTAGCTATTACTTCGTTTCTTTCTGCTTCATCAACATCAGTTAATGATAGACCAGATTTTATGGCTTCGTTTGCTGCACCAATTATTTGATACACTTTTGGCCAGTATACGTTAGAACCACCGGCAATAAGTCCGTTATCTGCTTGAACGGTAAAGTTATCATGGTCAATTCTTTCTTGAGCACCTGTTCTACCTATAGCCATCATGTCGCTACGAAACATAAGTGCCTGAGTCATTTCTCTAGACATAAAGTTTCTGTGAACCATGTGTGCGTAAGAACCAGCAACGAAACCTTCTACTTCTGTTAAGCTTAAAGCGCTGAAATAGCTATCAGGACTTAATTCTGTAATTGGATCTTCTTCTAAATCTGAACATCCTACGATTGTTAATCCAATCAATAAGAATAAATATTTATATGTTTTCATTATATATATGTTTTTAAATTATTGATTAAAATTTTAAGTTAAGCGCAAAGTTTACAGATCTAACAGTTGGGTAGTTCCCAAAATCATGACCTTGAACAACGTTACCAGAACCTGTACTTCCACCACCGCTACCAAAGTAACTTACTTCAGGATCTAGACCTGAATAGTTAGTGAAAGTCAATAAGTTTTGCGCACTTACCGAAATTCTTAGATTATCCATTCCTAATTTTTCAACAATATCAATTGGAAAAGTGTAGCCTAAAGCAATATTTTTTAATCTGATATAGCTACCATCTTCAACAAATCTAGAAGAGATTTCTCTATCTCTAATTTTGTTAGAAGGTATGTTAGAGTTAGTATTTGTAGGAGACCAAGCATTGAACGCTTCAGATATTGTATTAGAATCTCCATTAAATAACTGAACGTTAGTAAGATTTAAGATTTCGCCACCTTGAGAACCTTGAAAGAAGATATTTAAATCTAAGTTTTTGTATCTAAAGTTGTTGGTGAAACCAAATGTGAAATCAGGATTCGGGTCACCCATAATAGTTTGGTCACCTGTATCTATTTCGCCACTATCATCTACATCTCTGAACAAAGGATCACCTGCTTCAGAGAAACCACCTTTAAGTGCTGTACCTGCTGGTAAATCTCCACCTTGGTAAACACCTTGGTAATCAAGACCCCAGAATAAGCCAATCGCTTCCCCTTCTCTTAAGATATATGTGTCTTTTCCAGAGAAATAACCAGGAGCTGCGCTGTCAATGATATCACCATTGTTTAGTGCTATAACTTCATTTTTATTAGTGGCTATGTTAAAATCTGTAGTCCAGCTAAAGTTTTCTTTACTGATGTTTCTAGTGCTTAAAGTAACTTCAAAACCTTTATTGTTGATTTCTCCTACATTAGAGAATACTTCTAAATCAACAGCACCACTATAAGCAGGCGATGTTGCTGTTTCTAATAAAAGGTCTTTCGTGTCAATATTATAGTAATCAAGTGAAAGAGAAATTTTATTGCTTAATAAACCAAGATCAACACCAATGTTTGTCTGGTAAGAAGATTCCCATTTTAAATCAGGATTAGCTTCTTGAGCAACAGAAACAGAAGGAGCTGTTTCGATAGCTGTTGCAGGTGTTACTGCTAATTCAGCTAGAGATTGGTAAGGAGAAATTGCTTGGTTACCTGTTACACCATAACTAGCTCTTAATTTTAGGTTAGAAATAGTTTCGCTATTTTTTAAGAAGTCTTCATTTGAAACTTTCCAACCAATAGCACCCGAAGGGAAAATAGCATACTTTTCATTTTCAGCAAAGTTAGATGCACCATCACGTCTAACCGTAGCAGTCAATAAATATTTATCGTCATATTCATAGTTCAATCTACCAAATTGAGATTGAATTTCAGATTCAGAAAAAGATGAAGTAACTCTACGTGTTTGAACTTCACCAGCAGCTAAGTTATAAAATAAGAAATCATCAGAAAGAAGTTCCTGTGTAAGTGCAGAAAATCTAATTGTATTTGTTTTCTGATAAGAGTAACCTCCTAATAAAGTTAAATTACCTTTTCCTATTTCAGCGTTATACGTTAAATAGTTTTCACTTAAAAGGTTTGTTGTTCTTCTATTTGCTAAGCTTGCAAAACCTGTTGAAAGTTCAAAAGTTTGTGGTTTAAAAGAACCAACAGTTTCGTTAAGCGTACTGTAACCAAATGTTGTTTTAAAAGCAAGGTTATCTAAAATGTCATAATTCGCATATAAATTTGTTCTATATCTATCGACTTTAGTTTCGTTCACCAATTCATTTGCAACAGCCCAAGGGTTTTCAACACCATCACCAACAGAGTTTTGAGTGAAATTACCATCTTCATCATATATGCCTCTATCAGGAGCAAATCTAAAAGCTAATGAAATAACATCATCACCACCACCATTAGCAGTTTCACCAGTTGATTGTGTAAGTACACCATTTTTAGTATCTCTACTACCAAAAAGATTCATACCTAATTTTAACTTGTCAGTTACCTGAGCATCAATATTAGATAAGAAAGTCGTTTTTTCGAAATCAGAATTGGTAACAATGCCTTCTTGCTTGAAATAGTTTGCAGAAGCATAGAAATTAATGTTTTCGCTACCACCAGAGAAAGAAAATTGGTGATTAGCAGTACTACCTGTTTTGTAAATAACATCTTGCCAGTCAGTATTTGCCGTTCCTTGCTCGTAAGCAGGATTTATGATTTGTTGGTATCTAGCAAATTCATCTGCATTTAATAAATCCAACCTGTTAGCTGTACTTTGAACAGAATAAGCAGTGTTTACTTCAACAGAAATTTTACCAGTCCTACCTTTTTTAGTAGTAACCAATACAACCCCACCAGAACCTCTAGAACCGTAAATTGCGGTTGCAGAAGCATCTTTTAATACTTCAATAGATGATATTGGAGTATTGCATTTAGAAGTCTCTGTCATTATTGTTTCATAAAAACTATGAACACCATCTGACATTATTGCAATAGAATCTATATCTTTTTTATCAATAGCTTTATATATCTCGGTTGAAATGCTATTAAAATATCCACATTTATATAAAATTAGAATAATATCACTATTATTATATCCACTTTCGTATAATTTCTTAAAATTGTGATAATTTAAATTGCTTACGAGTTCTGAAAATCTAGGCTTTAAAACTAACATCCTAACTGTTCCCAGAATAGGTCTTATTATTAGGTCATTATTTTTGCTTAGAATATATTTATCTACACTCTCGACATATTTATTGATTACATCTAGCTCATTCTCAGTAAAATCTACTTTAATTAAAATTTGTGCAAATACGTTATGAATTTTATTTAGCATTGGCACTATATTAGTAGAAGATAACTGTGAATTCTTAATCATATCTAGATATTCATTAATTAATTCTAAATCGAGTTTTATTTCAATTTTCTTGGTTTTGTTTTCATCCTTATTGAGTATCTCTAATTTTTCTTCGATTTTTTCAAGTCTCTCAGAACTCATAATGTTATTATCATTGGTTAGTCTATTATCCTCACTATCAATAACTTGACTTATATTGAAGAATCTTGAGAATCTAATCATCTCATCATGAGAGCCACTATCAGGTACGAATTCAATTTCCTTTCTTATTATTTCATCTGTACCATCGGATTTTTCAACATGAACGAATACC
>LAZR01000262.1_pt1 | contig 50596 bp, 86 predicted proteins | sample 329461 | NCBI WGS metagenome assembly LAZR01 (sample SAMN03002196, study PRJNA259156) | marine sediment metagenome | biome: sea floor; feature: Hydrothermal impacted sediments; material: marine sediment; isolation source: Loki non-amplified sample from Loki's castle hydrothermal vent sediment ...
ATTTGTTTATTTTGAATAAGGGGGTTTTTGATGAGCGACTTTGAATATTACGGCACAAAATGGGAAGTGGGTAGACAGGAGTGCTTATCCCACGAGGGGCATTGCTATACCAGTGATATCTTTCGCTTGGGTGATGAGGGGTGTAGCTTTGAGGAAAAAAATAGTGAGGGGATAAGCTCTGGTGAGGATTATAAGAGGGAGGGGGTTAGATATTGTAAGCATTGCGGTTGTAGGCAAATAGGCTATTCTCCAAAGCCCGCTATAAGATGGCTAACCATTAAGGAACCCAGCCAGTGGAGAGTCACATTAGACTAAGGGGGCGAGATGTTAGATGCAAGGTCAATCCAACTAAGAAGAAAAATAATAAGCGTTTTAGATGCTTCAAGAAAGGGGCATATCAAGTCTGCCTTCTCTTGTCTTGAGATTGTCAGAGTTCTCTATGACGATATTCTTAGAGAGGGGGATAAGTTCATTCTCTCTAAGGGGCACGGTTGCCTAGCTCAGTATGTAATGCTTGCTGATAAAGGTTATATTTCAGATGATGACTTGTTTCAATTCTGTAAAGAGGGGGCTTTATTAGGTGGACATCCATCTCACAAGATAAATGGTGTTGAGGTTTCCACTGGTTCATTGGGACACGGGCTTCCTATTGGAGTAGGCTTTGCTCTAGCAGGACACCGCACCTTTGTTCTCTTGGGAGATGGAGAATGTAATGAGGGTTCAGTATGGGAAGCTGCTATGTGTGCATCTAAACATAAGTTAAGTAACTTGACTGTTATAGTGGACTGTAATGAACAGCAGTCCTATGGTTCCACTCGTGAGGTTCTTCCGTTAAAACCATTTACTGCAAAGTGGGAGGCATTTGGGTTTTTCACGAGAAATGTTGATGGGCATAACAGTGATAGGCTCCTTGATGCCTTTTCAAGGGCATCTTTTATTCCAAGTAAACCGCAGTGTATCATCGCTCACACCACCAAGGGCAAAGGTATTAAGTTTGTAGAAGATGACCCAAGATGGCACTACAAGAATGATATAACAGACGAACAAATTAAAGAACTCTATGAAGGATTGGAGGGATACAATGAAGGCTAAGTTTTTTTCATCACTACTTTTCTTAATTCTGGGTATTGGTGTCTGGGTTTGGTTTATGGCTACGCTGATAGTTCTCGGTAATTCGGGTGTGGAGTTACCCCCGATACTTAACTTCGGGTTTGCTTTTCTTATTATCTATTTAATGTATAGTGTAGGATACTTCATTGTTTGTTTGATCAAATGGGTAATAAAGGATGATGAAGATGCGTAAGACTTGCTTTGATATGATATACGAACTAGCCAAGAAGGACAAGCGGATAGTCTACATTGGCTCAGATGTGGGGGCTGGTACTCTACAAAAGATGAAGGAGGAGATGCCTAACCAGTTCTTTATGGAGGGAATACAGGAGCAGAACATAATCGGTATGGCTACAGGGCTTGCGCTGTCTGGTAGGATAGTCTATGTGAATACACTGGCTTGCTTTTTAACTAGAAGGTGTTATGAGCAGGTTTACCTAGATGTGGGGCTTCACAATGCTAATGTCCGTTTATTAGGTAATGGTGGTGGGTTGGTTTATGCCCCTCTTGGTCCAAGTCACATAGCCTGTGATGATATAGCTCTAATGAGGAACATCCCCAATATGACCATAGTAGCCCCTGCTGATGCCGATGAGATGGCCAGGTTAATGCCGCAAACAGTAGACTATCAGGGGCCGATGTATATCAGGCTTGCTATAGGTGGAGACCCAATAGTATCCAAGCCTCCCTTTGAAATAGGTAGGGCTATCTTGATGAAGGAAGGGGAGAGGGCGCTTGTTATAACCACAGGGATTACCCTTAAGTTGGTAATGGCAGTGGATGATGTAACTGTTATTCACCTCCCAACCCCTAAACCCATAGACGAGTGGCTTATTACCAAACACGCAATAGGGGCACGTAGAGTTATTGTAATAGAGGAACATAATTTCACGGGGGGGATAGGTAGCGCTGTGGCTGAGATAATTTGTGCGAGGAGATTGTCGTCATATCTTTGTGTAAAAAACTTTTATAGAATTAGTATCCCAGATGTGTATGTAGATAGATACGGCACACAAGAGAGCCTTATGGAATACTATGGTATTACAACGGAGGGAATAGAGAATGCGATTTCTTGACCAGTTCCCCTACACCGCTGAGGATATTATCGAGAGACTTGAAGGACTCAAGGGGCTGAAAGTCTTAGTTATTGGGGATGCTATCATAGACCAGTATCATTACTCTAGTTCAATAGGGAAGTCACCAAAGGATAATGTTATGGTGGTGAGGTACTTATCAGAAGAGAGTTTTGCTGGCGGTGTGTTAGCTGCTGCCAATCATATCGCTGGCTTTTGTGATGATGTTCACCTCGTAACTTGTCTGGGTATGCAGAACACTCAAGAAAGGTTTATCCGCAATCATCTGAAAAAGAACATCACACCTAAGTTCTTCTATCGGGAAGACACTTACACGGCGGTCAAGAGGAGATATATAGAACCCAATTCTTTGACAAAGATGTTTGGGGTTTCTTACCTTGACGATTACGATTTACCTGAAAGTATATCACGGTCAGTAAGTAGTTATCTGTGGGCGAATATAATAGACTATGATTTAGTGTTAGTAACTGACTTTGGGCACGGGTTCCTTGACCGAAATACTATAAAGGCGCTCTGTGAGGGGGGTTCCTTCATAACAGTTAATACCCAAACTAACACTGATAATGCAGGCTTTAATCTTATAAGCAAGTACCATAAGGCAGATTATATATGCCTTGATGAACCTGAGACAAGGCTTGCCTTTCAGGATAAGTATGGCGATATAAAAAGTATGGTCAAGAAACTAGAGTGCGATAAGGTTGCCATTACTCACGGGCGATATGACACTGTAATGTATGACGGGAGTTTCTATAAGATACCTACCTTCACAAACGGAATCAAAGATACGACAGGGGCAGGGGATGCTTTCTTTTCTATCACCGCCCCTTGTGTTCAAGCAGGCTTCCCAATGGATATGGTAGGGTTTATAGGAAACGCAGTAGGAGCATTGAAAGTAGGAATAGTATGTAACCGTTCTTCTGTAGAACCAGAACCATTATTTAAGTTTATTAAGGAGTTATTAAAATGAATGACTTTGGATTAGATACCCACAAACTAATGCTACACCCAGAAAGAGTCTCTAAGTGGCTCGACGGAGAGGATACAGCACCTATTCTCGTAGAGATATGTCCTATAGGAAGGTGTAATCATAGATGCGTGTTCTGTGCTTACAACTATACCGATTACAAGGGGCCGCAACTAGACTACACCACAATGATTGAGACATTAACCGAGATGGGTAAGATGGGAGTGAAGTCAATAGATTGGGATACTGAGGGGGAGCCCCTTCTACACCCCCACCTTGCCCACTTTATAAATCATGCCAAGCTCTGCGGGATTGACTCCGCTGTGGAAACCAACGGGGTATTCCTAACTAAAGAGTTTATGAGGGAGTGTGGTCATAATATAACCTACATCAAGGTCAGTGTAGACGCAGCCTACAACGATACGCACTACAAGCTACATAGAGGGGGGGAGAAGGATTTAGTTAAGGTATTGGGGAACATACGAACTGCGGTGCAACTTAACACGGGTTGTACTATCGGAATACAGATGGTTTTATTAAAGGAGAATGAGGATGAGGTTAGGGATTTAGCAGAGATAGCTAAATATCTGGAGGTTGATTGGTTCGTGGTTAAGCCTTTCTCTGTGCATCCGTTTCAAGATGACTCATTGGTTCACATGGGGGATATAAATAAGGCACTAAATGTGCCATTTGTCACATTAAGGGAAGAGACCTTTGGTAGATTATTCCAAGAGAGGGATTACCCTGTGTGTTATGGAGTTAATTTCATATCAAACATAGACTGCTATGGGAATGTAACTGTCTGTAATACACTCACACGGAGTTACGAGTATAACCTTGGGAATATTTACAATGAATCATTTGGGGAAGCATGGAAAAGGAGACCGAGAGAGTTTAATATAAAGAAATGCAAGAGGGAAGTGTGCAGGATGGATAAGCAGAACTTATATCTGTGGCAGTTGAAGAATCCAACCAAGCATGTGAATTTTATTTAAGGAGGTAAGATATGTATAGACCTGAAGGATGGGAGGAAAAGAAGTGGAAGGATATTCCTTATAACTGCCCATTGATTAGCGGTGAGCAGGTCGCCAATGTCTACGAAGCAGGGGCTGATGCTATGCTGGAGGGGTTGAGGGAGGACTGCCAAAAGCATATCACAGATAAGAATGGTGAGTGGGTTTTGATTATGGAAGATAGGTCAGGGTGCGTAGTCTTTATCCCATGGGAATAATCTTAGCCACCTAATAATTGAGAGATACCCATACCAACACCACCACTACCGAGGACACCAAGTCCGATAAGGATACCCTTTAATCTACTTTGTTTATTCTCTACATCCCTTAGTCGCCCATTCATCTTCTCTAGGTGTTCTTCTTGGCGTTCAGTGGTGTCCTTAATAGCTTCCGTTCTCTCATCCAGACGAACAAGTAACTCATCACGCTCTGCTGGTTTCATGGCTTTCTCTTCGGCACAAATATTTCAATGAGTTTCTTTAATAGGTGGGCTATTAGGTTTATCAGGTCTATCATAGCTTGCTTGTTCATTCTTCACCTCCTATGAAATAGTAAACGAAACTTCCTGTAGTCTGACGACTAGTGCCAATTCGGGTTGCCTCTGCTTGGCGTGCTTTACCTCAACCTCCTTGGGATAACCTGGCATCATGGTACACCATACATAGTCAGTAGTTGAAGTTGACTGCCCATATCTCAGGTCGGCAAACTTAATCAAAGTAGTAGTGTTCCTACCCTCTCTTAATAGAGTTCTAACAGTCTTTACCCTATCGGTGGGTTTATCTCCTATGGCGTAATATGCTTCATGTATCCTCACTGTCTGAGGTTTCTCTACCCCCTTAGCCTGAAAGGAATAGACTACAGGGGTAGCTGTGTTAGAATTGGAAGCAAGGTGTAATTCGTATTGTATTCTCTTATCATTAATCGCTAAGGAGAAGTTTGTCTCCACCACTCCAGCCGTGATATAAGCAGCGATAGCAGATGTAGACCCTATATCAGCGTCATCCCTGTAGAAAACAGCAGTTGTCTCACCCGCTGAGGCAGCTGTGATTGTTCCTGAATTTACCCTGTGCTGTTCAATAACTGCCGACTGCCATAGTTTGTCATGTATCGGGTCAGCTCCATAAGTGTAGCTCATTCTAATAAAACCAGAGGTGGTGTATTTATAAGCAGAATCAGCTAATGGATTATCAGATAGTAAAACATACCCAGTGTTTGTCCCGTAACCAAACCACAACCTTCTATCCGTAGTTGAGTGCTGAGCAACCTTTATTGTAGTGCAAGCCTTAGTTCCTAAAAAGACAAATGGGCAATATTCCCATCTTAGTTTTTGCCCAGTCCACACCTCTCTACACTTGTATATTATAGTGTTAACCTGTTCTTTAATGGCTACATAAAGCCAATCCCTATCAGAGGTTATACCTACTATATCACCCAGTTTTCCTATGTCATCTATCTCGGTTAGTGGTCCCATAGGTCTAAAGGTCTCGGCAGTGGTCATCTCCCCCATCCCTCTTAAAAGAGAGAAATAACTTGAGGTCTGCCAGTTTGATACATACTTAAAGTTATCAGTGGAATGACTTACCTTGAGTTCGTCAGGAAGTTCGGCATGAACCCCGCCAGCGGAGTCAAGCCAGAATAATCCATCCTCTTTACCTGTGTATATCTTATTAGCATTGAGAAAGATGTTTGTAATGTTATTCCCTGTTTCTCCGATAAAGGTAGGAGACTCCCATTCAACCCCCCCAGAACCCCCATTAGTAGTTCTGGTTAGTTCGTTGGGAACTTTGAACTTCCACAAGTTTTCTGCCAAGCCGTCAGGGTCGGGAGCAACCAGCCATCCATCAGCCTCATTATCCGTCAGGTCAGTTGCAGCCCACGTATCACCATCAGCGGAAGTGTAATAGGTAGTTCCAGAACCCAAGCCAGCATACATAACAGCATCAAACTCTACCATTTGTTTAACACTCGCTATGTCAGTTGTCGCTGCTTCCCAAGAAGTTCCATAGAGGTAAATCTTCCCAGCCGTAAAGACCTGCCACTTAGTGTTGGCTTCTGACCACGCAAAACCTACAGGGGCAGAGTCTAAATCACTTGCGTCATCCTCCTTAATCTCCGTAATTTCGGGCCCAAGAAACACCTTGCCTGGCTGTGTAGTATCAATCGCCTGCCCCTCATAATACTTATCAAATTCTCGAAACACATCCTGCCCATGACCCCCAATCCAGTCAGTCTGTCCAAAGCGAAGCCTTGAGGGAGACTCAGGGGCTTCTTCAATAACCTGATACATAGCCCTGCCATCATCACCTCTTAAAAGATAATATCGGGAGTCTGTACCGTTTATATTTAATTGATGGTCAAATGTATGTGGCATTTATGCCTCCAATGACGGCTTCGTAGTTGCGTATCTTAACTCTATAAGATTTAGAATTATATCATCCACCTCAGATGTATCTGTTTCAAGGTTGAGGGCGAATGAAAGAATATCCAAAGAGGCAATCTCACTACCACTGCCATCATGGTCTATAGTAAATACAGTCTTGTATTGTTTATACTGAGCCGAAGCCCCAACAGTCGTGGCTACTTCTACCGTTTGAGTTTTAATCGCTGTATTACCTTCCCCCTTATATCTAACAACAAGCTGAAGGTCGGCTGTGTCAGTAGCGGTACCGCCAGTATTGTCTACATTAACCTCCCACCAAGCGTTTACTATCAGGTCACTTGCTGCATCCCACTCCGCTTCCATATGAGCTTCAAAGTAGAGCGTCTCGCCAACAGCATTCATTTGCCAACCACCCAGAGTATTAGCATCTGGAGAAGTTCTGGTCGCCCCAGAAGCACCTGGGTCAAGAGATGTAGCGAAGAGGTCGTGTTCATGATTCCAAACTGAAGAGGCAGCCGTGATAGTTCCTGTTTCAATCAATCCTTGACCATTCCAGTCAAAGTTAGCAGTACCAGTATTACTTAGGTCTGCAAGAACATCCGCATAGGCTATTCCCTCAAACCCCGTTCCCGTGAACTTGGCATAATCATTATCAACCGCTGCGGTATCCATTATCGGATAGTTACCACTACCAGTTCCTATATTGGACTCTAACATATATCCTGTATGGGGGTCAGCAGAACCTACGTGGTCAAATGCCCAGTTACTTGAAATGGGGGCAATGGTAACTCCATTTACAGGTGTGTCATCTACATCTCTTGTGTGGAGATAGGTATCCTCAACGGCGTTCTCCTCGAACCCTCGAAGATTCTCGTCCTCCATCCAGATATACCCAGCGTGGACAAGGTTTATTACCTGTAAGTCTTGAGAATAACCGCTTTGTGTATTATTTACATTGTTGTCTCTTGTGATAGCACCATGTACATACCTGTAATCTATCTTGGCAGCATGAAGGGTAATTGTAAGATTTGCAAGTGCCTCGCCAGCAACCCTGGAGGAATTGGGAAAGACATCGCAATAAAATGTGCCGTATGTCCCAACATCCTCATCCCTGCGTATCTTAAGGTAGTAATTCGTTCCTCTCGTTAATGTATAGAAAGCTGCCGACTCAGCTTGTGTACCCCCATAATACTCCTGTATTACTATCCTTAATTCATCTGGGCTTGATGGATTTGTTAGTCTCACGCAAAGTAAGTTACCACTAGCATCGGCGATACCCTTTATATCATCCAATGAATTGGTCATTGCCCAAGGGAACATCTCTGATGTTTGTGCGGACGCTGTTGTGTTGATGGTTAGATAGGATACGAAATTACCAGCAAAATGCTTTACCCCAAAGTCCCTATACACATAGGCATCCTCGTTTGCAGTAATACCTGTCCATGTAACTCGAGATGCCGATACAGCAATCCTTGAGTTCGGGTCCACCTCAGTATAGGTAGTAAAATCTTGTACCGCCATTATATATCTCTGTACTTATCTGTTCCAGTGGGTATCTTTAATGAGCTTCTAACTGTCAAATTATTGACTATCAGGTTATCAAAGTCTAAGGTAATCCCCACAGTCGTATTATTCTGAATATGCTGAACAGCACCAAGTAGATCCTTCTGGGTTCCTTTACCACTAAACCCAGCCTGTAGTTTTCTCCAAGCGATTAAACTCATTCGTGCCCCCAGCTAATCGTTATCGGAAGAATGGGCATTCCGTACTTACCCTTCTTCTTTCTGGCTTTATCCTCCCAGTAGGCTAGCATTTGTTGATAGTCTTCTCTTGTCCCTGATTCAAAGTTGGGCATAGACATCCAAGTATAAAGATAAACAGCAGCTTCGGCAGCCAATATCTCAGTCTGAGGAGAGTTTAGGTTAATCGTTGCTGACCAAGACTCTGAACTCGTACCACTGGAAAGGAAGTCTAGTATCGCTGGTCCGACAATCCTCAAACGGTAATCAGACCTGAGTTGAGTAGTGAAGTATATATACCCATCCTCATCTACTTCCCAGTCGTGTATACCAATCCACGGTTCTTGGTTGCTGTAGTTTTCAGGTTCAACCTCTACTCTATAGGGACGGTTCTGGTGAATACCAAGATGTCCGATATAAAGTCTACCTCTGTAGTCAGATATAACCCTGGCATCATCCACATAAGAAGTCGCAGCAGTCACCTCGTGAACTATCTTAAATGTAACCTCAGTGGGGTTGTAGTCTATCGTAGCAATGACTTCTAATGGAAGATTGTTTTCTGTCCACGCCGTTCCCCCATCATGGTAAGACGAAAAGGAATCAGTGGTTCCGTCACTAACAACTAACCTTAAGCAGTCTGCGGTATCACAATGCCCCTGAACAGAAAACCTGACTGTCTTGCCTGCAAGGAATTTTAAGTCGTCATTCTCGGTGTAGCCCTGAGAAAGTGTCCCCGCTGCCGTGCTTAGTTTAGCACTGGTTAAACCATGCTTGAATAAACCATTGGTAGTAGTTTTGGTAACGGTCACGGTATTTGCTACCCAATTAGATAAGGCAGTTCCAGCACTATCCCATATTTCAAATGAGCCATCATATAACCAGTTCCCAGTAACAAGAGATTCATCCCACACCATATCATAGCATTCAGGGAATATGTTTTTAGCTGCGGTAATCAAAGCCCTTCGCTTTTCAGAGGCTTCAAACAACCTGTGAACTCTATAAGTAACACCAGAAGCAATAGAACCACCATGAGTACCAACAGATAGAGTCCCCGTACTGACAGAGGAATTAGCATGCGAAATCTTTCGCTCTTCTTCACTCCGACTTCCACTGGTAACCATATCGTAGGAGACATCGGTTATCCAATCATCAGGGAACCTTATTAAGGCTGTGTCTACTATGGTTATAGCGCCCGAGGCACTTGTCGTAGTCCCTTCCCAGTAGTCCCCTATTTGTTTGGATAAAATTACCTCGCAGTTAAGTAGGGTAGTTGTCATATCTCCACCATAGTGTCGGAACACTTGATTTGGTTACTAGGGTCGTCATGGTAACAAGTATGATATGTAGCCTTGACGGTCATTTCCTCGTTCGCCAAGCCATCATTTATTCTGACAGATAAAGCCTTTAGAGCCTTAACTTCTTTAAGGAAAGCCTTCCTTCTTGTTAAAGATATAGCGTCATACACCGCCATAGGTATTGCTAGGGCTATATCAAATCTCTTCAAAGCCATTATTAATACCTCCCCCTAGTTCGATTATAAATATATAGCATTTCATCAGTACTTAAGGCTCTATTGTAAACCCAAACATCACCAACGGAACCTGTCAAAAAAGTAGGAGTATCCTTACCCTTACCTACAAGAAGGTCTGTTCCTGATGCTGTGTTCAAAGCAGCAGCACTAGAAAGAGCATCCGTATTTTTGAGGTCTCCATTAACATAAAAAAGAATGTCAGTGGCATCAAGGGCATAAGTAATCCCAATCAACTGCGAAATACCAGCTGTAAGGTTGAAACCGCTATCAGCATTATTGGTATGCCCACCAAACTTAAATTCCCCAGTAGTCTCTTGTATGAACAAACCACAATACTCATTATTGGAAAATGTGCCATAGACAAAGATGTGGTTACTCCCAACAACAAAGTCATCGGGCTTTACCCAGATTAGCATAGTGCGGGCCTCACTACCAACGGGTATGCCAGTTGGGTTTGTAACAGTGATAACATCATCACCATCAAAAACCCAGCCATCATCACCATGAGTAGCACCAGTAACCGTACCCGTATGCCCATAGGGGTCGGGTGATTTAAAAACAGGTCCCTTCAAGCTCGGATGCCACGCTGGTAAGTGCAACACACAACCCCTAGGGATAGGATTATAAGACCAGAGACTCTTTGAGTATCTTAAGGCAATTATTTCTGTGCCCATCCCCTCCCTCCTCCTACTGCTGCCGCTGACCACTCAACATATAGTTGTGCTCCTAAGCTTGTACCATCATCCCAAGCCCAGAAGTTCAATACCTTTTCAACATCGGTGTTAGGTCTAGTAAGAACAGCTACCCTCGTTGAGGAATAGGCATCTGTTACTTCCTGCATTGGGGTAACAAGTGAGGGTGAATTTTTGTAACCAGACACCCCTCCTCTTATACCATCTGCTATCCATGAAACACTTGCCTCAGTCCTGTCCCTACCCGTAATGTCGCTACCAGTCGTAGTAAAATCGACAGGTGCAGCCAGTTCTTCTATATGCAGGTTGAGGTTGGCATCATCTTTGGCATCATGGTATATATAAATCCTGATATAGCAGGTATCTATTGTATCACCAGAACTTATAGTGTCGCCCAAATCCCAGACTAGACCTGCCCAGTATCTAAGGCTGGCAGCATCACCTGAGTTTGCAACAATGGCAATGTCATCTATATCTACAACACCACTACTCTCAAGCTCTTGGGCATCTTCCCCAGAAGCATCAACCTCGACATCCACTGTAGCATTCTTTAATAAGATAGGGAACTTCATATCACTTAGGTCAAAGCCCAGTTCTAGTTGACCATCTTTAAACGACCAATCAAGCCGTCTCCGTTTAGGGTGTAACAAAGACTCATCTGCTTCAATGAGTTGTGGACTGGGTATACCCACCCCTCGTTTTGATTTTAGGAGTTCGGCTATGTCCAACCCAGCAGTCTCAGCGTCAAGGACAAATCGCTCCGCAAATCCTCTAGGCGGTGCTTTCTTGAACAGTGTGTTGAAACGCATACCTGTATTAGTAAAGCTTATGATAATATCCGCCCAATCGCTAAGGGGTATGACAATCTTGTTTGGAAGCATTTGCCCATCTATCTGTGTGGGGCTACTGACTACCTTCTTATTTAAGGTAAACATCAAAGGTGCATTAGGTAACTTGAAATACTTGCTTCGCTCAAACTTGTCGGGACAAAATAGCCTCGTCCCATTATCCTTAAACTCAGCATAGTAAGGAGCACCCTCTATATGCCAACCATCAGTATCCCTGACAAGGTGAGGCTTTATGTCCACCCACGGCTCAGTATCATCTACCCTCATCTGGACAGCACCAAGAAAACAATTGAGGGCAAACTTATTACTCTTTGCAACTAAGGCAGGTGTCGCTAGTTTGCGGGGTAATGTTTGCCCGTCTAGGGTTATTGGTAACCGTGTGAGCTTACTATTCCGAAGTTCCAACTTGCACCTCTAATCCTATGAACCTCAGATTGGCAGCAACTTCGACAAGGCGGTTATCCGTAAAGCGACTGAGTTTCTTGCCATAAGAATTTTTAGTGGATAGAATTCTCCCTGCTTTCCTCTGATTACTAGAGGCATTGGGATTACTCAATAGACTGTCAAGACTCTCTGTAGTAGTTATATCAAATATCTCCTTTAGTAAACTTACCAAACCCTTACGGGACAAGGCAGGATCAATTGCTATGAAGTGAGTAAACATTGCTCTCTGTCCCTGTTTATTAAAAACTGGGGGATTCTCACCCTCCAGTTTATAGGATTCAAAAAGGCTTTTATGGGATGATTCGGCATAGAGGTCTACCCCGATTTTCAGGAAACCACCCATCCGATGCGTTCTCAGTCTATTGAACTTCGCTATCATTATATGTACCCCACAACGACCTTACACGTTCCAGTTGACACATCAAGATAAATGCCTAAGTCAAACTGTAAAGGGGGATCAAAAATCCACATACCATACCCGTCGGCTGGTATGTCCACAGCCCATTTGTCGGCACCAGTACCAACAAGACTATCGTTTAGTTCGATAGCCAAAGCCGCTGTATCACTCACCGAAATCCAAAAAACATTCCCAGGGTTAGCCTTAATAGCAGTATCTGTTCCTAGCACACCACTGGATGAAAGGTTATCACCTCTATCTCTTACAACTGGCATTACAGGAGGCATTTCTTTTATTCCTCCTTAATACTGTTCGACTGTCAAATCAATTCTGGTTGTTAAGTTCGTTCCTGCGGTAACGGCATCCCTGGTTACAAGAAGTGCATACAAGTCATCAGCCCCTGAAGCACAAGTAAAACCCAAGGGTAAACCACCCACAGTACTAGGGGTGACCAATGCCTCCGAATCACCACCAGTACCCAATGTCTCCAGAGACATGAAGTCTATCGCACCGATATAACCATCCTGGTCTGTTCCCTGCACGTTGTCGTTTACGACACCATCACGGATAGTTCCCCCGACTACAGTACCAACATTGAATATAAGAGCCGTAATACGGGGAGATAAGAGAGTGGTGCCGAGGGAAAGATGGGCGTTGGTGATGTAACCACTACCACCATTTTCTCTAGCAACCGCAGCGAAGGCGGTCATAGTTCCAGTGGCGGTTGAATCACAAACCATCTCATTGACAGCATAAGCACCTGTTGAAATTGCTGAAGATGTACCAGTGATTGTCTTCATTTTACCAGGTACAACATCACCCTTGATTACCCAGTTCACCCCCCTGTCATGGGTAACAAACGTATTCCCCGTATCATACTCGTATACAGTGGAGCCTGGGGGGACTTGCAACCCACTCCCCTCACTAGGTTTAGTGGTAGCGGCTGTCAGAATCCATCTGGTTGGAGCGACTACCCGTTGGTCGGCTGTAGCCATTTCGTTTTCCTCCTTTAGTCTTTGTTCACTCTATCTTTATCGCTAATATAAAGAGGGGCTTCTTCTTCAGCCTCCAGTGTAGCCTGTGCCTTGGACTCCTCAGCTTTCACGGCTTCCAATTTAGCCTTTCCCTTAGCAACCACATCAGCTTTTAGTTTAGATTCCTCCCCTACACTCTCCTTTGCCTCACCCAACATCTTACCAAGAACAGCACGCTGGAGTGCCCTGTCTTCTTCTTCCTTCCGTTCTTTCTGCTCTTCTCTAATAACATCATATTCTTTAGGATGTTTCCTGAGCATGTGCAGGTTTCTTTCGTGGAAGTTCCTTATATTGTCTTTCTTGCAAACCCTCAATCCTAGAAAGTTATAGTGCTTTCTATCTTCACCATCCTTGTGTAGCAAGCACTTTACATCCCCTCTGATTTCTAACTGATGAGGGTCTTTAGTTGTCCACCTGCGTGAGCCATCTTCCCTTATATCCCTTAGTTTGGCGTTCAGCATATAGGCAAGAACATAACCAGTGTGGTAAGTTCTGGTATCCCATATCTGCACCTTCTCGGCTTCACTGATTACCTTTACCCTGCCCATCTCTGCCTCGGCGGGTATCTTGTCTGACATTGCCTCAACAACCGCCTCTTCTACTCTGCCTTGTGTGTCTGTCGTCATTTTTCCTCCTTATGACTTAACCGTTTCCACTTGCCACGGCATAGCTTCGCTTAAACTAATTTAGCCTCATTTAATTCCATGAAGTCCATAACATCTAACTTTGGTCTACCCCTTAATTCGTCTGCTAAATCCATTAACTCATCAACTGTGTGCTCCATGAAACTTGGTATATTTATCTGGTTAATCCCCTTAAATAAACTAGCCAACCCCATATCTTTACGCCATTCTGCCCTCCTGCCATCCCTGATAACACTAATAATCTGATAGCGGTGGAATCCCCCAAAGGTGGGGGATTGCTCATGCCTTTCCTGTAACCATAAAGCCTTCTCGTTTCCACTTATTGTATTCGCTGCTATAGTAATCATATTACCTCACCCCAGCGGGGGTTTCCCCCCCGCCGAGGATTAAAAGGGGGTCTCTCACCCTCTCGGATGAGCTATTCAAGTAATCTATTTATCAGCCTGTATTCTCCCTGAAGCCTAATCTGCTCCATCTTTGCCTTTCTTTGCTCTTCGCCTAGCCGCTCTATTATCCCCGCTAGGCTTTGAAACTCCGCTTCTATCTTTTGCTTTTCCACTCCCAGTTCCTTTTTTGTCATCCGTACCCCCTTCTCTATTAAATCCTGACGCCATACTTTTCGGCATATAGATTCCATTTACTTGGTTCTCATCGTCAGGATTGATTGGTTTCCTGTCTGGTATCTGTCTCCGTTTCTTGTCAATCGCCACCCAGCCTTTCCACTCAGTCTCAAGCCCTCCATAATCCACTGGATAAGTCGGTCTGCGTGTTATCGCTAACTCTGTGTTCGTATCCTGATAACCTTTATGCCCGTAATGTCTTAACTTGTTGAAGAACCCTGACTCTATTCCCACCGTATTAAAGGGTTGTGTAAACGGGAAACAATTCAATACTTTCGTGTAAATCAACACACAGGTAAATACCGCCCACTGTATTGGTTGTAACCCACTGCCCTTTTTGTAGAATGGTGCACATATAGGTTTTTTGAGTACGCTATCCATTATGTAAGGCACAACAACTGGCATGTCCCAATGAAGCAACTTTAATAATAGGTCTGATTCAGGCATGGCATCATTCTCTATTAGCATCACCCACTCAAACCCAGCATCAATGGCATACATACAAGCCGAGTCCCTCATCATGTTAAGGTGCGCAGCGGGTATCCCCGCATTGATGTCTGTCATCTCATGCAACCAGCAACAGACACCCGCCTCATTTGTCTTAACTACCATCTCTACGGTTTTCTGCCAAGCCCCTGGTTCCCACATCACCCCAATCGGAGCCACAAGGGTAGACCCTGGTCTTATATGGATGGGGCGGAAGTGCTGTGTCTTAAACGCCCTATCCTTCTCTACTTCATTGGCAAAGAACCTGAGTTCTATCCCCGTGTTGGCATTAGGATTTTGCGACAAAAACTCTTTTTTGTCTTCGTCACCCATATTCAATTACCCCCCTTTATTTTATGGCTACTTCTGCCATGTTGGAAAGTATCTTTGAGACCCATCCTCATTTAGCATAACTGCCCATTCAGCAACCGTTGTTCCTAATCCTGACACTCCAGAAGTACCAAAATCAACAATGGCTGTGCTCGTTGATTCCCAAGTAGCAGTACCATCAAGTCGAATATACCCATGAGTACCAGTACCTTCACCAATACCAGGTGTGAGGATGACATCCCCAGGGTCTCCTTCGGCTACAGCAGCGGAACCAGCAGGACTATTACCTGCTACTAATTGAACGTCCCCACCATCAGCACCAGTTCCAGGCCCTGTGTCACCCACAGTACCCCCAGCACCTGCCGTGATAGTAATTGACGCACCAGTCCCACCAGTAGTTGTAGCACCTGCCCCGCCATCTTCTGCCTTAATAAAGACATTTTGTCCCGCAGTAGCTCCAGCTTCAGCAGCTAAAGTGATAGCAGAGTCATCAAAAGCCAAGAAGTCAACTGCCCCAATTTGGATGGTTAGTGCCTCAACGGAGTCTATCACCACAGCACTACCAGCTATGGTATTTGAAGTTACTTTCATCCAGTCTGTCGCAGAGCCTGTTCCATGAATATAAAGAGTAGTAACTGAATCCGCCGATAACGCCAAATCCAGTTCAGTGTCAAGTATCCCTATGATGTGGACTTGCTTTGTAGTATCGTCTGGGACTATGCCTAGAGTTCTCCCAAGAGACTCATCTCGGTAGAGCTTCTTAAAACCACCATCCCACGCCTTATCGTTTACTCCCATTTTATCTCCTTGATGCGGAAGCTGTCCGCACCTGAATCAAGTTTAATTGGCGGTTTATACGATACCGCCAAACGACTTAGTCTGCTATTGATTGCTCCCAATAGGGAAGTTTAACAAACACCCCTCTGGCAATCCCAGCCTTATTCATGACATTTAGTGACCAGCAAAGAGCTTGGTCTCCATCTACTGTCGTGTCGAACTCACTGGTCCAGTGTTTGCCATTATGTACGGCATGGAAGGTTGCCCTTATAGGTTGCCCCGACCCCAAACTCTGTGTCTCTATACGCATCCAGAGCCATTTATCGGCAACCATATTCATGCCCCGCATCCTCAAGTTTGTCAGTTTCTCCTGAGTATCAACATCGTCATCAACCCAGAAAGCGTGAAGCTCATCGTTAGTCGCATCAAAGTCTTTAACAATACCAATAAATGTGGATGCTGATGACTGCCATGTAGCAGTCTGGAGTGAAACTGGTAAGTCATTGGATGACTCCCCCACCTCGTCATTGAAGCCGAAGTTGAAAGCCATAGATGAGGCTTGGTCAACCATAAGCATGACCTCAATAGCCTGATGCCCCACTGAACCATAGAACATCAACTGGTCTCCACATATCTCCATTACATCGTCATTAGTTGAATCAAGTGAACCAGCCCAATGCAATCCCTTACTGGCGCTTACTGACCGTGTGAACGATGTATTCCCAGAATCCATGTTCTGTATCCACGCTATCCCCGTAGCTTGCGATGTTCCACCAAGATAGGTTGGTAACCCTGTCCCCAAGTTGTCAACTGCAAAGGTTTCCTCGTATATTACTATTCCCTTTCTACCTACATTAGCCATTCATCTCTCCTTAATCCGCAATGGATTGTTCCCACGCAGGTAGTTTCATGTATATCCCTCGTGCAGTCGCACCCCTGTTTGCAACACCTAGATACCAGCCCATCGCCTGGTCGTTGTCCAGTGTGGTATCAAATTCCTTAGTTACATGCTTACTACCCTGAACAGCATGGAAGGTTGCCCTCACACCAGTTCCTGAACCCCTATCCTGTGTCTCAACACGGAGCCATAACCACTTATCAGCAGTCAAAGACATACCCTTCATTCTGAGTTTATCTATGGGTTCAGTGCTATCCACGCCATCGTCTGTCCAGAAGGCGTGCAGTTCATCGTTGGTAGCATCAAAGTCTTTAACAATGCCTACAAACGAAGCAACCGTGGAAGAAATAGTTGTGGTAGAGATTTCCACTGGTAAGCGAGCACTCCCCGTAAGGTCATCATTGAGACCAAAGCACATAGCAAAAGTCCCCACATTGTCGAACTGAATCATGAGTTCGACTGCTTGCTGTCCTACTGACCCGTAGAACATTGTCTGATTAGAAGTAAGTTCCACTAAATTGTCATCAGTAGCAGCCATTGACCCAGCAAGATGTAATCCCTTACTAGCACTCACGGCTCTTCCGAATGGTGTATCACCTGTATCCATAGCCTGAATCCACGCAATACCTACGGCATCGGCGGTTCCGCCATCAACACCTGCTATTCCTGTACCGATATTATCGGCAGCAAAAGTTTCTTCGTATCTTACGATACCTTGTCGGCCTACATTAGCCATTTATTTTCTCCTTTATCTGGAGGCCTTCACCCCCAGCGTTTATCTGTTTTTTCGACAAAGGATTATCCTCGTCTAGCTCGTGGGTGCTGTAGCATCACTTACCATCGAATAAACCCAATTGCTCAGTCTCTCACCATAAGCGTACTCGTCATAGTGATAGACATGATGTCCACCACCACCACGCTTCTCGTTACGAACACTTACAATCCTTGCACCCCTACCCTGAACGAATATGATGCCATCTTTGGCGAACACCCCACCCATAGCATCACCGCTACCATCTATTGAGATATTATTGTCGTTATAGACGGTAACATCAGCAATGGGTAGATTGAACCCATGCTTAAAGATTTCAGCAGTCGGGCCTTCCGTTACTATACCCGTGCCAACATTAGCAATCAGTTCATTGAAGAGATCGTGCCTTTGGAACGAATGTATGACACAATAGACGGGGTCTTTCCCTGGCTCAGTCGTGTTGCCCCTGATATTCTCAGCAGCAGAAGCTATATAACCACTTGCCAGAGTATTCCCAGCCCCTGGGTCAGATGTACCTGTTGCAGTAGTAAAAAGGCTTAATCCATCCTCATCTATCTTTCTCTCTATAGCATTCGCCTGAAGCGTCCCTAATTTAGAGAAGCCCATTTTGGTTATCCTTAACTGAACCCTATCAGTAAGGAATGTCTCACTCCCGATTAAACTTGGAGTGATTGAGATGATTGTGTCAGACATCTGTTGAGGATTGTCCAGCTCTGTGGTTTCGGTGATTGCCTGAGCTACCATTTTGGCATAGAGTATTTCCTGCCACGAGTTACCAATACCCTCACCTAATGTCTCCTTGGTGACGAGTTGCTTCATAATGCCCTCGTCTTCCCTTACTATCCTTGCTGAAGAACGGACATCATCCATACTATCAGCAAGTGCTGAAGTAGTTGTCCATCCACTGTTAGCCATATTTTATCTCCTAATATTTCGCTTGTATTTGTTTCAACCGAGCACGGTTTTCCTTGGTGAGTGAGAGACTTGCGTCCCCCATCCCCGCCATAAAATCCGCATCCGATTGATTAACCACACCAGCTCCTCCGCTAGTGTCATGAGAGTCAAGATTATGTTCTTTGCGAAATTCGGTTTCCAATTGCTTAAACCGCTCTTCCGCTTTCCCAACTAAGGTCTTCTCCTTATCTTCCCTGTCAGAGTTGAGTATCTTTGCCACAGAAGCATCGAGTTTATTTCTAGCCTCAACGTAATCCCGTGAACCTTCTCCCCAATCTAACCTCTTGTCATCCCTTAGGATGCCAAGACTTTCCAGATGGCTGAAAACCCCATCGTTCATCCTTTGATAGAAAGCATCAGTCTGTTGTTTCTGTGTCTCCTCCTGCATGGTTGAACGATTATACTTGTCTTGCTCTCTGAATCTTGCCAGTTCTATATCTTTTTGAACTTCCTCATCGAGACCCTTAAAACTGGTTTCGTAGGCACGGACATCACTTTCAGCCCGTTGCCTAGACTGTTTTTCAAGTCTATTAGATTCTTGCTGGCGTTGCAATTCCCTGCGGCCAACCTCTTTCGCATCCAGTACCGCCTTAGCAGTAGCCTCGGCTATTAACTCTTGTACCCTTTCCTCAGTAAGGGTTGCTTTCTCTTCACCCTCTGTTTCTACAGCGGGTGGAGAAGTGTCGCCCTCAAGCGTTTGCTCCTCAATCACGGTATTTTTTTCCGTCATATCTCCTCCTTTGAAAATAAAAAGCCCACACCGAGCGTCTTGCGCTTCAAAATGTGAGCTTCTACGAGCTTCTAAATATTCTATTTTTAATGTACTTCAAACAGTATACACTATAAATCAACTCTTGTCAAGTTTTACCATATTATAGGTCTTACACTTCTGGCAAACCCACTCAATTATGCCAAATTCAACCTCAGCAACCTTCTTCCCACATTTCTTGCATCGCAAATCTATCATTTCTTTTTTCGTGACTTCCCCGCCTTTGAAAAAGCTATGGCTACTGCCTGCTTCTGTGGTTTTCCAGCGTGCATCTCCCTGCGTATATTCTCAGAGATAACCTTCTTTGAACCCCCCTTTTTAAGTGGCATAATTTCTCCTAAAAACGATAGAACATATTTAGAGCATTGGCTATATCTTGATTGGTTGCCTTCATCTGTCTCTTTCTGAGTGCAATCATCTTTCTAGCGAAAACTATCTGGGGATACCTAAATAACTGCAAATCCGCCCCCCGTGGATCGGTTCTTGCTAAAATCTCAATCTGTTCTGATATTTCCTTAAATCCTTGAGGAAGGTTCGCCCATATCTGGTTTTCTATTTGCCAGTATGGTTGAAGGATTTGTTGTGCCTGTCTTAGTAACTTAACCGAGGGCGGTTCGTCTGCCCGCCTTTCTCCAATAACCTGCTCTACAGAATTAAGAGCATCCAAGCCATACATCTGAATAAACATCTGCCTACGCCTATCAGCTTCAGTGAAATTATATTCTCCGAATTCGGTAAACATATCAGAGGCATACATCAACTCGTTATAATCACGGTATAGTAACTTCTGGGGTTCCATCTGGGCACGTGCCTCTGGGGATAACTCTCTGCCGAATGAGTCCCTTACAATGGCAAATTCATCCTTCTTTAGTATATCCCTCATCATCTGACTCTTCATCCAGTATGCCTGATTAACACGGTCTCTTAGTTGCGACCCATCACGAGTAGCAACAAATTGTCTATCGGCTTGGTTTAGTTCGTTAGTGACCATATTACCTATACGGTCTACTTCCCTACCATATTTATTCCATTCAAGTTGGTCTCCACGTGCAAACTTGGCAGACTCTAATTCCGCTTTGTCTTCTAAATCTTTTAGTTCTTGGGTTTGAGATAACCTAATCTGCTCTGTAAATCCATTGGGCTGTTGCCCTAACTCATCCCATGACACACCGAATTGCTGTCGGGCTAGTTCGTCTTGTTTATCTTTCAAGTCGGCAAATGCCCCTGCTGGATATGCCCTTAATCCCCCAAACTCTGCCAAACCTCTAGTTACCCTTTCATTCAACTCCCCGCCTTCAAAGGCAACACTTTGAACCCAAATGGGGAGAAGGTTGTTTCCTATTACTGTTTCTGTCAAACTGAGTAGCCCATCCCTCGTTGGGTCTCCTAAGAAGTCCTTACCTGTGATTAAATCTATACTCGTTCCCAAGAACGGGGAGAAGTTCCCCTTTAGAAATCTACCAGCATGAAACGCTGCGTCCTCTGGGTTTTTTGTAATCTTACCGAAAGTAGCTAGTAGACTTCTAACCTTTGAACCTGGACCAATCCGCTGTCCCGCTATATCCCATGTCATAAAATTAGATGAACGGGGATTGAGATGGTCTATGATTTCTTCTTGACTTTCTCCCATAGCATAAGACACAGCCACTGTCATTGCCATTATAGCAGTAACACCCTTAGCCATATGCTCCCTTGCCAACTGACCCCTGAGATTACCCTGTCCTATATCCCACAGTAAAGCACCAACAGCACGATTATACTGGGGAGCTAATACAATGGTTCTTTCTATCTGCCTTTGCCCGCTACTAATCCCTATCCTTGTTGTACTAAGCAAGCCCCTGAACTCATTAATGAAAGCATCTACTTGGGCTGTACGCATTGGGGTGGTCGCTAGATGGTCTAATGATTCTGCCATATAAATCCCCGCAGTATCCAATGCCCCCTCAAAACCCCTTTGAAACGGCTCTAATGCTTTACCGAATAACTTAAATGGTTGTTTTCTTAAAAGACCCCCCCTAGCCATTGCCTCAGTCATTTCAGTTGAACCACCACGGGTGATTACCATCCCTCGATGCTTCTGTATCGTTCCTAAATGTTTGCTTATAAGATTATCGTGATAGAGAGGGTCAAACATCGCCTTAACAAATCCACCCACAGCCCTACCGAATATCCTGGGTTGAGAACCTGCAAAGAATATAAGTTGAATAGAAAATGGACTGGCATCACCAGCCAGTGCAAAATATCTGCCAACGGCATTAACTTGGTTTATTGCCGAGAGTGCCTGATTGGATTGGGGATTCAGTTCCTTTCTAATAATGTTGATATACTCTTTGGCTTCAGGGCTGGTAAAAACTTTCCCCGCAAACGCAGGAATGTCTGGAGCCTGAACTTCACCAAACCTAGTAACTCTAGCTTTCCCCTTTAGTGTCTCGTGAGGGACTAGCTTCAAGAACCACTCACTAAACTGCTTATTTGCTACTCGGTTATAGGCATTCACTATATTATGATAAAGAGCTTCTTCTTCTGGTAAGTATCTAAATTTATCTTTGATAGCATCTTCAATGTTGGCATAACTCCTCACCTTTTCTTGTGCGGATTTTGCACCAACCCTTGTTGGCTGCCTAGCACCAACATAAGCTACATCTACTAATTCATTTCCCTCAAATCTACCAACAACTCTGCGACCAGCATATATTCCACCCTCTTCAAAGGTCAGGTCAGAGATTTTAATACCAGCCCTCTTGAATAACTCTCTTTTTTCACCTTCTAATAGTTGAGCTTGTGTTATCCATTCTTTTTGGCGGGTAGTGAGTTGGGTTTCGTATCTCTTGGGGAAGGTTCTAACTGTATTGATATGAACATCCTTTCCACCTATCCTCATAAACCCATCATTAGTAAGGTTGAATACTGTCTTAGAACTTCCCATACGGTTCAATGTTGCAACAGAAGCCAATGCCTTGTTAGCACCCTCAAACCTTAGAACATTTCTACCTGTCAAAGCTAATAACGCAGGGTTATCAGCCACCGCAGCCATACCGCCAACTATCTCAGCAATACCCCTTAGTGGTTGTTTTCCACCTATAGTTTTCCCTAAAACTTTTATCGAAGGAGTAGTAATATTAACCAACTTACGTAACTTAGTTGGGTCGGCAGCAATACTTATAGCTTCACCGATAGGTTGTAAGTCAGGTACAAGACGAACAGATGTGTCTACTACTTTCTTGGCTATCCCTTTTGCTGCTTTTGCCAATGGTTTAGTAACAGGAGCTAATATCTTACCCGCTACCTTAAATGGGGCGGCGGCAGCAACCGCCTCAGCAGTCCTTATAGGCTTTAGTACCCTCAATCCTGCCTGTGCGGCTCTAGTTATTCCAGTTGCCCCCACTCTAGCACCCAAAACACCAGCAGCACTCAATCCACCAGTGGCTATTGCGGTAGCAAACCAAGGTACTGTCTCTATCGCACCCTTAATACCAATAGTCCACGGTCTCTCCCTTTCTTCCTTAGATGTCCAAGGAAGTCTGAATAATGGGTCTACTTGAAAACTGGGTTCATCCCAAGCCTTATATTCAAGTTTCTCTCTTTCAAAAAATGACAAACCTTCTGTGCCTGGAACAGAGGGAGTAAATGGGGCAGTAACCAATGCACCGAACCCTGTTTCAACGCCTCTTATAAAGTTTAAGGGGTGTTGCCACCAAGGAATCTGTTGAGGGGCTTCCTGCCCTATCTGGGGTTGTCTGGTGGTAGGTTGTGGTGTAATCCCTTGAGGGAATATATCGGATAGTTCAGGCATAGAGACAATACGGGCATAAGTCGGGTCTCCAGCCCTTGCCCTTTCAAAAGCCTGTTGCTTGAATATACGGAGAGCTCCAGGGCTTAATGCCCTGATTCGTTCTTGTACCATTTACTACCTCAAAAAGCGGAGTCCTGGGTTTCTACCGCCAGGGGCTGCGCCTATCCTTTGTTGAAAAGCAGTTTGCTGTGGGGTTGCCCCTGTCCTGGCTTGACGGAAACCTGCGAATTGAGCCTGTACATCTGGCCCTTGCCTTGATAGAAACTGAGCAGATGGATTAGTTAATTGAGGTAGATTTTCAAATGATGCACCTTGCCCACCAAAGCCAGGTAAAGGTTGCCCTGCTGTTAAATCATCGCCTCCAGCAAGACCCAACTGTTCCATCCATGGCTGAACGCCAGGGTCTTGTCCAGTAAAAGAGGCTAATTCAAGCCAACTTACTGGCCCCCTTGCTGCCAGACCTGCTATATGTTGTAATCTCTGATTCTCTGCGTTCTGTTGGGATTGTTGTTGCATAAAATCAAGTTGTTGCTGTTCAAATTCTGAAACGAAACCAGGCTCTCGTGTTGGGTCAATTCTCTCTAATCCCCAACCATCACCCACTTGGACTGCTCTGAATCCTTCTGGTGCAGCAGCATCCGCTTCTTTGAATGTCTTATAGATATTACCCGCCGCTCTTTGTCTAGTAGGGACACGCTTAATAGTAAAAAACCCAAACTCATCCCTATCTACAACCCATCCCTCTGGAGCAGCAGCACTAGCCTCTTCAAATGTTCTGAACTGTAATGGTAGTAAATCACCATCCCCATCATCAGGAGTGGGTTCGTCAATATCTCTCTGAATACCCAATGCCCCTATTCTATCAGCGACTGGTATCTGGGATGGATCAGGGGGAGGTGCCGTAGTTACCCCAGCAGGGACTCCACCAGTCCTTGCCAGTATATCGGTAGCACGAGGTGTAAGGGCAGTAGCACCTGGAGGGATGTCAGGCGCTTTCCTGAAGGCATTAAATCCCTTCCCACCACCTTGGTCTTGATAAAATTTCCAAACAGCGTGTACTGCGCCAGTATTGGAAATAGCCCCTACGGCCTTTCGGGCTATAGCAGGACCGCCTGGTATGTCACGCATCCACGGGTGCTTAGTATAAACATCCTCTACTGACCTAAATGTTTCGTTAGCCATTATAATTCCTCCTCTAGTCTGTGCATTTCTGCTATTTCTCTATTAGCTATCTTTTTTTCCCGTTCAGCACGGAATTTAATCAATGGTAAAATAGTCTCTTCTACAAGTTCTTTTAGAGCTTCTATATCACCCTCCCCAAGTATCTCCTGCATTATATTTAGTACGTTTTCCTTAGCCACGATTTACAACTCCAAACTGAGAATTACCACCCCCACCTTGACCTTGCCCCGGGGGTTTGGGTATATCAGGTACTAATGGTCTACCTTGACCAGTTGTTTTTTCTCCTGATGGTAGGGGTTGTCCTGCAAGTGGGTCAACTGCTGGAAGCCCAGCTTCCGCTAAGGCTTGATTAACCAATGGTATGAAGTGTTGTAAGAGAGTCCCCAGATATGCCTCTGAGCTCCTAAGCATTTCCTTTAGCTCCTGCTTTTCTAAAGCCTTCACATCCACATCGGATAACTTACTTCTAGCGTGCTGTTTGGTGTAAAGACCCGAATTAAACATCTCCATTAAGTCCTGATGCCTGCGATACTCATCTTCTTCTGAGATAGGAGAGAACTCAACATAGAAGTTAAACGGTTCTCTAAAATCCTTCTTGTTCACAGAAACATCGAAATCCATAGATGAACTCTTTGCCCATATAGAGAAGTCACCAGGAATTACATCCTTCACTAATTTGGCACACTTAGCAAGAATCTGTGCCCATCCATTGCCAAAGGCATCTTTTGAGTAATTTAGTTTAGACTGCGCTTCAGCTAACACCAATCTCCTGTCAGCACCCGATCTCACACCTGTCTCCCCTAGACCAAACATTGACTTCGGGGCAGAGTGAATATCAATCAAATCCGTAATAAAGGCTAAATGAGCATAGGCTTCTCTGGGAGCAAGATTTCTTTCCCACCTGTTAAATTTAATATCCTTATTGGGATATGCTGTCCATTTTCCATAGGCTTGTGATATTTTACCCACAGTTCCCGCATCAGCCCCAGTAATATATCCACCAATCATTGTCTCCAGTTTAGTTAAAATGTCAGCCATTGAATAGATAGACGACTGCGAAACTAAGAGCCCCTTCATATATCTTAAAATGCCAACATATCTCTTAACAAGACTATTATCAACATCGACATTTCCCAACCCTGACTCAATGGCAGTATAAGGGAGAAAGCCATACTTATGAGCAACCACTCCACGCCCCACAGTCCACACGGGTTCTCTCTCTATTAAGATACACCGATACTTATCATCCCAATACTCTATCTGCTCTACTTCTACATCACCCTCCATATTCTCTAGCCTTGCACCGACCATTGAATTTTTCTTATACCACGGCATACGCTTGGCATCATAGACAAGTTTCTTCCTGACCTCGAAGATATAATCCCTTCCATTGTGATAGGGGTCTGGTATAATGTTTGAGGGATTAATTGCTTGTAAGATAATCGGGAGGGATGTGCCGCCATCCTTATCCCAAACATCCCTATCAAAGACAGTCTTAATCCACGATATCCCGTGAAGCCAGAAATGTTTGGCACTTACCCTTAAGGGTGAAATATCGGATTCCACATTAGTCCTATGTATAAGACCCTGCCCAAACTTCTCAAGCATTTCCAATCTATTAAGTTCAGCCCCACTGTGCCTTCTTTTGTTCACAGTAATCCTAGCATTAGATATATCGGTATGGTCAACTAGAGCATCTAACCTGTCCCTCGCTGTTGGTAAAACAGTAGCATCTTTCTTGAATTCAGTGGGGATATTCAAGTCAGCCAAAAAGTCAAGTTCATAAAACCTGTTATCCTCTATAAAGGCTTCTTGAAGTTTTGATGCTTTATATGTTTTCAGACTCTTATCATAGACTTCCAGTATTTGTTCCCAAGTTGGTTTATCTGCCATTTTGTTCTCCATTCATCCTTAAAAGAAATGTGCTTTTTATCATCCTAGCCAGACATTCAACACCACCCCTGTTGAGTTTAGAAAGAACTATAGGTGTAATTGCGGTATCTATACCCATCACACCATCAGTGTCCTCCTTGTATGTATAAATATGCCAAGATGGACAATCCTCCTTGTCCACCTTGTTTTCTTTCCACACACTAGCAACACTATCAAAGAATGGTTCAGCCCTTAATATATCAGTCACCCCACTAATATTTTTCATTATTTCACTCCTACCTAACTATATTGAAACACGTGCCCACATAAACCACAACGGTCTTCTTCATAATAATGATACGAGCCAGTAACATTCTTTAGCGGATGTACCTCTCCGCAATCAGGTATAGAATGATGTCCCCCAGAACATAAATCACCCTTTATATAACTATGGAAGGTATTTACTGCTTTACAGTTGGGACATCTTCTCTCAAACTCTTTCGCCTCAGTGAGTGTAAATGGGCGGTCACAAACAGGACATAACCTCTCGCCGCCACATTTTAAACAAAACCCATCATCATCTCCCATTATTTCACTCCCACCATATCGCAAGCATTCCTGCGTGTTTCCTTCCGAATTTCGTCAAGTTCTTCCAGCGTTACTTCCATCATTTCCGCAGTTCGCTTTCTCTTCTCTGGATTGGTGAAGTTAATTCTGTCCCACTCATAAGCCCTTAGAATAGTCAAGTCTTCAGGGGTGAACTCTCTAGTTCTTATATTCCCCTTACTCCATACGAAATGCCCATTCCCGCCAAAGGCGTTTTCCTGCTCACACAAGTCCCATAACCTTGTATGGGGTAAAGGAACAGCGTGGAACAATTTGATATAATCCACATCTATTTCTTCGGCGAATTCAATGGTCTGCCTGATTTCCTCCCATGTCTCGGTGGGAAAACCCACTATAAAGTTAGCCACAATATAAATCCCCGCTTCCTTAATCGCCTTAATCATCTCTCTGGCATGCTGGAAATTGACAGGCTTCTTTATAATCTCTTTCAAAACCCTGTCTGTGCCCGATTCTATAGCAACGGCTAAATACTGGCAACCACTTGCCTTCATTAACCCCACTAACTCCTTATCCATCTTGAAAACGGCCACCGCCAGTGAACTCCACGGCATAACCAAGTCTCTGTCAATCATCCCTTGGAAAAGCTCCTTGGCACGATCCATATCATACAAAAGGTTATCATCATCAAAGATAATGGACTTAATACCATACCTTTCCTTTAGCCATTGCATTTCATCCAATACCTTAGAAACACTGCGTGGTCTAAACTTCGCACCCATTATTGTCTCCACCTGACAGAAGGCACAGCCAAACGGACACCCCCTGGAAGCCATTATTCTGGCAAAGGGTAGTGGTCTGGGTGTATCCACGCTTTTCCTTGGAGCACTGTTAATGTATTTCTTGTAACCTATCAAGTCATAGGCAGGTAATGGAATGTCATCAAGATTCTTAATCCGCCCACCAACTAAATGCTCTTGCTTCAACCATTCACCCCTTTCGTAAAGACCAAGCAGATAGGGAAGCATTTCCTCGCCCTCTCCCTCAATCACGCAATCTATATTACAATCCTCAAGCACCTTCTCTGGGTTGGTTGTAGCATAGACACCACCCATTACAGTCTTGATTTTTCTACTAACCTTCTTAGTGAGTTCGGCAACTTTATGTGCACTGGGGGCATACTGGTCAAACAACATCGTAATTCCCACAATGTCAGGTTCTAATTTCCTTAGCTTGCGAGAGAACTCCTTTTCAGTCATATCATCTTTATAAGCATCAATTATAGACACATCCACCCTATCCCTGATGACACTTGCCAGTAGGCACAGATTATAGGGTATATAGTGCCACAAGGTGTTTTTATCTGTTTCACACCATCTAAAGTTAGGAACTACGAGTGCTACTTTCACCTACTTTTCATCCACGTGCAGTCCTGGACCGAGGGAAAAATTGAAGGGCTTTTTATCATCAATATCTTCCCACCGTATCAACTCAGGCAAGTATTTCCGTATCTTCCCCATAGCCCCACCTTCTACTCCAAGAGGAGGATAGCCTGCCTGTCTATTACCACAATGAGCACAGGCACGGACAGAACACTCAAAATCCGACCTCACGTGGTCGCCAAGGGTGGACATCACCATTCTATAACAATGCCCACCAAGAGCCAAACACTCTTCTGGCTTCAATTTATAATCCTCTTTTAATAGAGAATATCTACCTGAATCTGTCCCCCAAGAATATTCATTTTCCTTTATCTCCCACGGATATGCAGGTGGCTCACCTTTCATTCTTACCCCCTTGCTAATTCTTTTTCCCAATGTTCCCTTTCGGCTTTTAATTCCAGTACCCGCTCCATTATCTTAGACTTTTCATCGCTTTCCTCTTCAAAGTGAACACTATCAATGCCTTCAACCTCTTCCAAGCCAAAGGATACGGTTTTTCTCATTAAGTTAGCTATTCCTACGGCTATGGGATAATCGTCATGTCCTGAAGGGCGAGCTTCTATCCTACCCTTTTTATCAGCGTTTTTTATCACAGACCCGAAGTGCTGTATGCCTAAAGGATTGAATAGAGTAATCTGGAAATTATTGATAGCAGGGATTAAGGCGGAGAATAAGTCCATTCTTGTCTTTTCGTCAGTTATAAAACCAGGCTTCTCTCTCTTAGCATCCCGATAGCCTAGATTCCTATAGTTGTTACTTTGGGCTATACCAACGACCCTTCTGCCGTATAAATTGTATTCAGGCCACCACTTCGGATTATTGAAAACATCTAATAGTTGAAGAGTCAGCATAGCAAACATTTCCTCGTTAATCGTGTTGTCTAAAATATCAGCCACTACGACTCCCGTCCTGACATTCATAATCGCTGTTGCCTGATAATCCCGCCCAACTCCTAAAGAAATATCTGAACCCGCTATATAGAACTCTCCCAAGTGAAAGTCCCGATAGATATTTATGTAATTATAATCCAGTCCATCTTTTCCAACATGTATAGTGGGTTGTTTTTCAGCTTCTTCGAGCATCTGCTTAAGAACATCCTTATTAAAGGCACTGACTGTCTGGGGAACAGATAGAGCCTCTTCTATGGAACGAGGATAGTTTTTAAGCATGTAAAGTTCGGGGGTAAGCCCACTTAACTCACCTTCGGGAATACTGTCCTTTACATCGCTGTACCACTTGTCGTCCCTGCCCTCCATCACACTATAAGGATAAAATAAGGGTGTCCAACCATTCTTCCCTTCTAATGCCCCTTCAAATAATTCGGTGGCAAGATTATCTTTATCCCAGGCGTTCTCTGTAAAACAGGAGATACACTGCCCTGCTTTATCAATTGTAGGTTTGGAATGGAGATAATTCTGTCTGGCGTATTCGTGTTCAGCATGTTCGTCCCAAACTATAATAGAAGCCGTAAAACCAATCCCAGCAGTCTCTGTGGAAGGTAATGCCCTGATAATACTCTGCATTACAGGAAAACTCATCTCTTCCCGACTATCAAGACCTGCCTTCGGTCTTAAGAAAGCAGGTAACTGATTATAAATCCGCTTCGATTTATCCAGAAGTTCCCTTGCCTCTAACTGCCCTTTCGAATATAAAAGAACATTAGCCCCCTCATGAAAAATGGCATACCACAAAACATAAGTGGCAATCGTAGTGGAAAGTCCTATCTGACGAGCCTTTAAAACAGTCACAAACCTCTTCTCAAGAAACTGTAAGAGGATTTGCTCAACATGATGAAACAACTGGAAGGGAATCAAGCCACCGCCAGAACTTGTAGGCGATGGAGCTTCTACTATCTTACAATACCTCAAAAAGCGGAAGATGTTTTTCTGGCACAAAGTCCACTCATACTTAAGCATACCCCTGTCTTCAGGAGTATATGTCTCAATGGGCTTTAAGAGTATCTTATCTATCTTCTTATCGTGCTTTTGTAGAAAAGTCTCTACACCAGCCATATATTGTCTCCCACGAATCAGGTTGGTCGAAATCACTCTCTAATGTCGTATTCGGATGTCCTATCTCCGCCTCTACAGGATTCACCAGACTTAAATCTACCCCTATGTAATTAGCAAAATGGTAAGCTATCCTGTCGTAAGTTAAGTCACTATCCCCCGAAACCTGCAATAGACCACCCATTCTATCCCTGCCTATCTTATAAAGTATGTCAGAAACAAAATGGACACTCATCGGGGACATCGACATGTTAGAATAAGGATATATTGTCCTCCCACCTTTTAAATCGGTAATCCATCCTTCAAACAAGGGTACATCATAACCTAAGACCTTCGAAAGTCTAATTACTGTCACACCCATATCCAGTAAAATCCTTTCTATGCCTGCCTTCTGCCTGCCATATTCAGTTGTTGGACAAACTGCATCATTAACATTGCGAGAGGCCTTAGAACCATCAAATACCCTCTCGGAAGACAACCACACTACAAAACCTTTTAACTTTTCGGCCAACCTAATAGTACCATCTACATTTATCCTCCTCGTTTCCTCAGGATATCGCTCACACTTCTCTGTAGACGTCTCGGCAGCACATATATACGCCACATCACTCTCAGGTAAATCCCAATCAGTACCATCAAGGCTAACAACATCACGACCAAGTATGACGGCATTACCCATCCTCCTTAAATAATAATAAAGATTCCTCCCTATTAAACCATTGCCTATTACTAAGTTCATACCAATGATTCTACGGCCACAACGAATCAACAATACGCCAAAAGCGATTGTTTATCTGGGTATCGTAGAATTTGACTAAATGGTCTATTAATGTGAACTTTCTCATTATATCCTCCCTTGCTGCAGTTTGCGGTGATTTACCTTGAAGCATTTGCATTATCGTCCTTAACATCATTCCTTCTCTATCAATGGCTTTACTATCCAATAACCTGTATATATGTTGTGTTCTTCTACCTTTATCACTACACCTTGAGAGTGCAGATACTCAACAATCTTAAAGGAAAATTCCTCTGATTGGTTATGCTTATCAAGTAAATCCCTATTGTTTTCCAGGGCATACAATAAACCCCTTATCCCTTCCCTTATCTCTTCTCTAGTCATTATACCCCCCTTATGTAAAGTACCTTAATTTTGTTGTAAAATTCTGTGTGAGGTCAATACTAATAATAACCCCGACCCACTGTCCCTGCCACTTCCAAACGAGCCTTGCCTACCAAAGGTTTAGGGCTCAAGCATACATACCTGACTATCTATGACTCATCAGTTATCATCCTCTGCTTCCTATCCTCAAGGTCTGTCTTCATAGCTTGTAACCCCAATTGGGCATAATCATTGCCTATATGTATAAAGGCAGCCTTAATATTGACATCAGTAGGTATACGACCATCCGTTCTGTCGGTTATCTCAACAGTATGAGGCAATAAGCCCTTCTTTGCCAAATCTACAGCCTTAAGAGCTATCTCTTGGGCTGCAATACCCTCATTTTCAGCTAATATCCGCTTATACCAGTAAGTAATAGAGGATGTATTGGGTGGCCTACCATTGGGATTGCCTGACTGCTGAGGTTTCCATTGATTATCAATGAAAGCCTTGTTATGTCCTTGTTTGCCTTCGTTTATGTTTAATTCTTCTTCTGAGTAAGAGAATGGATCTCTTAGTGGTTTAGTCATTATTATTCCAGGGGGAGGCTTTGCATATTCTCATGGCGGTTAGCAGTTGTTCTTTGGTAAGTGACCTTCCCTTCCTTTTATTTTTAGTCATAGATGCTCCTTATAGCCTATGCCTCCCTCCCCTGGCTTTAAAGGCTATTAGACCCACCATATCTCACCTTGGTATATTATAGTCTATTAAGGGAAGTTTGTCAAGTCAGGATTTGTTTTTGTTCAGGGGAATAGCCTTGGCTGGCGCAGGTAAGGCATTGAGCTTCCTTCTTAAGGGGGATATAATAAAACTCATCTCTTGGTAAGATGGGTTTACCGCATCTACAGGTAGATTTATATTTAGCAATCAGCCATTTACCGGTATCATACAGGGGAGTGTATTGGTTAATATAGCTCACACCTTACCACCTAATAGCTTATTTTTATTATCTTCTCATTTAGTTACGATAATAAATAGAACTATTTGCTATTATACTCTTTTTAAACAGGTTTGTCAAGTATACATAGACTAACTAAGTATATAGCCTTGGAATGATACGAAAGGATAGTTTATTCTAAAGTAGTGAAAATAACTTGAAAGGGTATTGACAATAGGGTAATTAGTATGATATGCTATTGACAATTGAACAAGGAGGGTAGAAATGGGGGCAAGGGCAAGTAGACCGCACAACCCAACTAAAAGACAGTTCTTAGCCGTAGCTGACAGAATAGCGCAAGAAATGGGTTACAAAGACCATGCAGATGCTATTCGTAAAATAAAGGAAGCCGGAAGGCAGCAAATAAAAAAAGGAGGGTAGAGAGGGATGCAAGTTGGACAAGAACATAGAGTGGGTTTAGTCAATTCAATTTTAACAGACGGCGAAAAGTTGACAGCCTTGAGAGTAATAGACCTCTTGAGAGAGGCAAACATGATGACTGAGGCACTGGAAGTAATTTCAAGAAGATTTGCTATAAGGGTAAAGGCTATAGCAGATTGGTATTATTCACAAAGAAGCTAATCTCTTGACTACTCCCAGGTAGGCTGAGATGAGGAGGTAAGAAATGGCTATGGTTAGTTTAGATTACATTCGAGGGATAATGGTAGCAAGTGGTATAAAATATCTCTATCTCAAGACACCAGACAAGGTTTCAGGACTGTCGGAGTGCCCAAGCGCTGGACCATACCCAAACATCAGTGGCATGAGGAAGTTATATTGGGGAAAGGATGCTCTTATAGTGAAGCAAGGGGCGTATGCTTATAATGTAAGCGGTTAGCTTGAGAATAAAAGGGAGGTAAACTATGGAATACACTGAAGGGGAATTGAAGATGGGCAAGAAAAGAATCTATCAGACTGATTGCTCCAAGTGTGGTGAGACTTTTGCAAGAAAGCCTAACGAGTCTATAACCTGCCCCAAGTGCAGAGAGAAAAAGGTAGGAGGTCTAACAATGGAATATACTAGAGGGGAATGGGAAGTTAAGGGCTATCCGAGCGGGCGATATATTCAAACTAATGAGAAAATCGTTGCTCAGATATGGGGACAGAAACCAATGGCTGAAACAGAAGCCAATGCCCGCCTGATAGCAGCAGCACCAGCTATGTATGAGGCTTTGAAGGGACTCATCCCAGGAATTCATACTATGTTCTTTGAGCAGTTTGAAATAGATGGGACAATTCCTTTTATTGAAGGATATAAGGATGCAGTATTAGCCCTAGCCAAAGCGGAGGAGAAATAATGGCAGCGAGAATTATGAGAGGGCACGGGGAGTATTGCCACACATGCCACTGTGAAATACAAAGGGGAGAGCGGTGGGAAAGGTATGACGGAGTAAGATGCACGGAAACAAGAAAGATATACCATTTTGACCGGAGAATATGTTACAAGAACCTAAACGATAAGAAGGAGGAGAAATGAACTTTAATCTTGATGGATGGGACTATCTGTTTACACTTGGTCCCTTAGATGTCTATGCCTATGGTAGCTTAAGGGTAGGAATAGATATCCGAACAGGCAGGAAAGTAATATCATATGTGAGGTAGATAATGCTAACCAAAGAACAGTTTATGAAAATGTATAACACGATATATGCAGACGGAGCTACCCAAGGGTATGAACTGAGAGACCTGATGGCAAAGGTCGAGAAACGCAACCGGGAATACACACCTAGACTAACCCAAGAGCTAGAGCAAATACTTAAGGATAAGTCAATAACATAACTTGACAAGTGCTAAGTATTGTGGTAGTATTGTAAATAAGGTAAGATATGGATAAAAAAGACCGCAGTTTGATGTTCCAAGCCATCGCTGGAACAGTGGGCAGGAATAGGGAGATTAGACGACTACACTTTGAGAAGGGCAAGAGTATTCCTGAGATAGCCAGGATGTATAAAATGTCCCGTCAGGCAATATGGGTAATATGCACAAGGGAGGAATAAAATGACAAAACGAGAAGCAATTAGGGAATGTAAAGGACTGTGGAAGGAGATTGAGAGGTCGGGGAAATCTAAGTGGGAGTTTCTCGAAAGTCCTGCTGGTAAAAAGTGGAAGGATAAGGATTATACCAGCGATTGCCCGCTATGTGAGTATAGTGATGGAGATTGTGATAAATGTCTACTTCTAATACAGTATGGAGAGGATTGCTACGACTTAGGTTATGAGGATGATAGATTAAACTCCCCATCCTTCTTTGAGGCAGTAAGGGGGCTGAAATGATATGTCCGTTGCCGTCAGATACTAAACCAGGATACATTAGCTCAGGTGATTGCTATGGGGAAGAGTGTGCTTGGTGGGATAAAACTAAAGGATGCTGTGTTATTCTCAGACTAGCCGACATCGCTAGGGCTATTAGGGAGAGATAAATGAGAGAGATAAAGTTTAGGGCTTGGATAAAACCATCATACAAAAGTAAAGGCAAAGGGCAAATGGTTGACTGGGATACAATTTGGTCAACTTGGGATGTCGCAGATTTATTTGGTAAAGTGGGGACAATCCCTTTAGAGTGGACAGGACTCCAAGACAAGAACGGCAAGGAGATTTATGAGGGGGATATACTAGACTTTGGTGATTACTCTATCGCTAAATATGGGAGATGCTTACATATCGTTTATTGGAATGATGAAGATGCTGGCTTTAATTCTAGGGAAGTCGGGTTTCAGAAATTGGCGGGGTTCGGTATAGATGAAACAGGTGCAGTCATCGGCAACATCTATGAGAACGAGGAGTTGTTGAATGGATAATTTTCTTATAGGTATATTGGTTTTTCTCGGTGTTATCCTTATATGGGTTATTGGAGTCTTTTGTGGTAAAGATTGGGCAGGGAGAAAATAGATGGATAATTTTTATGGTTGGCTAGAAGGCGGTATATTCTGCTTAGATGGGTATGGGTATGGAGTAACAAAGTCAGGTAGGACTGTTAGTGTTGGCAAGACAGAAGATTTGATTAAAGAACACCCTCCAGCACCAAAGGCTGAACCTGTTATGAGACGACCTAGAATAAGCAAGAAGGGGGGTAAAAGATGAAAGCTAGTGACAATTACCCACGCTTTGACGCTAAGGGTGTAAAGGAGCACTACCAAGAATTAAGTCGCCAGCATTGGATTGATATAGGTAGAAAGGAAGTGGTGGAGTGGGCAGAAAACCATAGCCACAAGATGAATACCAATATGTATGGTATATCTCTTGGACGTGATGAATGGCAAAACCAACTTAAGGAATGGGGGATAGAATGAAACTAGAGTTACACATTAAGAATACTAGAGGAGTTAAGTACAATGACATAGACGAGTTAGCAGAAGCACTTAAGCGAGAAGGCTATGAGGCTAGGGTTGACGCTCCAGGGGACTCTTGGAATAGATATATCGTAGTAAGTAAGGAGGTAAAATAAGTGAAAGTTGACTTATATTATGATGACAACGGTTGGCAGTTCGGGGTAGAGCCAGAAACGGAGATGGAAAAATGTGCCCTTGAACAGCTAGCAAGTATACCCACAGAGCAGGTAACTATCTTAATTACTCGGCTTGGTCTATTCAAAAGGGAGGTGAAATAGATGGCAGAACCTAAGATAGAGCGATATGAGGTGATTATACCAGACACAGTTGCCAATGATGGCTACGGAAATATTGTAGTCCAAAGACAAGGCGGGCAAGAAGTAAGGGTGAATAAGAAGCACGAACCCTTGCATGGTTTATTCCGTGAGGCTGCTGAAACTAACAGGGCGTTGAAGCTGGGCTTTGCAGTCTATCTGGATAAAGAGTATGTCCACACAGCCGAGTTCTTTGACGGTGAGCCGCCAGGAGAGAGGCAAGTTGAGCATATAACTGCTCGAGAGAAACCATTACCAGCACCCCAAGAATTGGGCATGTGGTGGAAGGAACTAGGGAATCGTATCGGGGATGGCTCTATTGAAAGGGACTATCCCACTGAAGCAGTTAAAATTAAGACACAGTATTACAGACAGATGGCTAAGGTAACGGGGGTTAAATTCACCATGGAGTAACAATTGAATATGTGGCTTGCTGGTGTCCTGAAATAAGAGGATTAAATGTTGGGAGGCATCTGCAGATAAACTCCGTATCCGAGCCAGCAAGATTGCCAGTTTGCCCAATAGTGATGTTGGGCTTAGGAAGGACGAGGGATAAGGTCATCCTTGTCGGTGGCAAACTCCCTGTCTTTGACTGGCAGCCAGCCACCCCCCAACTCATTGGAGTGGTAGCAGTAATGAGGTACTCTGATCTACCGATTGGGGCTGGCAAAACCTGAGCCGAGGAGTAGCGTGCGCTGGGGAAGGCTACTACTAATGATTTGGAACGGGAGTAGGCTCAGGTTGGCTTTAGGTGGGGTGAACAAGGAAGGTGCTTTGTCTACCTTCTGCGTGGTGGGGAAGTACACCAGCCCCACCTGAGCTAAGGAGGAATAATTAAGAAAGTAACAGCGCCACTCCAAGCTAAGATAGTAATTGTCTGCCCTACCTGTGGTGAAGTCATAGAGGTTAAAGTAGAAGGGGTATCTAATTATAAGGAGAATAATGAGAACACTGAGTGATGAGGCATACAAAGAACTAATCGGCTATATTCCTATACCCGAACACGATGTGAGGAAGGTAGCCCGCAAAGCAGAGCAGGAGGCATGGAGGCAGGTAGAGGAACAATTTATATGGGGACAAGTTCCTTACCACGACATAAAAAGTGGTACTATAAAAGAGCGGACTATGCACTGTATATCTGATGAGGATTGGCAAGAACTCAAAACGGAGGAGAAAGGATAATGAAAATCATCCCTTTTGTCATCGCTACTATATTGGCACTAATGGTTGTATTAGGTATAGCAGGTGGTGTAGCCTTTGTCATTTTAGTCTGGCAAGGATTCTTCACCCCATTGGTAGGAGGCTAAGTAATGGCTAAAAAAGGACTCTATAAAAAGTATATTGTCACCAAAACTAGTGGGAAGCCAATCCCACCTGAAGCACAATTCATTGTTCTCCGTGTTGATGCAGGGCAATATGTTGGGGCTTGCAGAACAGGAGTAGCAGCCTTCGCTAAAGCAGTTGAGCCGCTAAACCACAATTTATCTTGGGATATACAGATGTTGTTATTAGGGTTAGTCGCAAAGGATATAAGGGAAGGTGGAGAATAATGGCTAAGAAAAGACAGGTCATACCTCTTGGCAAGAAAAGAAAGTTGACACCAGAGAGAGCTATTGAGTTATTAGATACAGCGAAAGAGGGATTTCCTGCCAACGATACCGAGAAATACTATCTTGCTATGGAGCTAGGTATTGAAGCCTTGAAAGTCCAACTAGCCAAGAGCCAAGAGGTATGCCCTGAGTGTCACGGGGAAGGGAAACACGCCTATGCTGGAACAACAGTTGATATATATGTGGGTACTTGTATTACCTGTCAAGGAACAGGCAAAGTCTTATCCGACACAAGAACTGCCTCTCGCTCCTCACCTCAATTTCATAGTGTCGGAGCTATATGTCCCACCTGTCAAGGTAAGAAGCACTATATCGCCCCTTTCGGAAAAGTGCCTGACGGTACAGGTAAGAGGCTGGATATAGCACTAGACAATGTAGAGAGGATGGGGCATTTTGGGGTAGTCAGAGATTGGACTATCAACCTTAAAGATGGAATGGAGGTTTTACTTAATGCTAGGGTTATTCAAGAAATAATTAAGCACGAAAATGCCGAGCAAAGGCTGGATAGACCCAAAATTATATGCCTTTGTGGTTCCACCCGCTTTGTGGCTATATTCAACGAGTGGCGACAGAAGTTAACACTAGAAGGTAAGATTGTAGTCTCCATAGAATTAGTGTTGCCCCAATCTGAAAGGGAAGACCCTCAGCATAGTAATTACAAAGTGAAACAGGCACTTGATGAACTTCACTTGCGGAAAATTGACCTTGCCGATGAGGTAATGATACTAAATGTTGGTGGTTACATCGGCGAATCTACCAGAAATGAATTGAATTATGCTATGCAAATAGGCAAGACAATTACTTACTTGGAGGAACAAGATGGATAGACCTGATAGGGAGAAGATAGCGACCTATGAGAAGATATGTCTGTCCTTTTGCATTAGAAACTCTGATAAGGCACAAGTGGCAGGGATATTCAAAGAAATCCTAGCTCTCTTACCTGAACCTATAGATAGCCCTAAGCTGAGGGAGAAGATAAACCAGATTTTACACCAATACATTATCCGCAATCTTTATGAAACTACTATTATAAGCGAAGGGTTGGTAACTGACCAAATCCTAGCCATTTGTGAGGAAGAGATAGGGAAGCACTATAGTCCTGACTGCCCACAATGCTATGAAAACCTTCTTGAAAGTGGAGTTATTAAACAAGCCAAGCGTGAGGAGAGGAAGAGGATAATGAGGGAACTCGGAAATTATGCTTTTGCTGAGGCTCAACACATACCACAGTCGGGGCGAGAACCTGTTATTATTTGTTTAACCGAAGCTGATTTGCAAGCACTTCGAGGTGAGGAATGAAAGCGGGAGATAGAGTTAGGAACATATATTCAGGTAAAGCTGGTGTTGTGATTAAGGTGTGGGATGGCAAATATACAGTATCATATTATAAAGGGGAGCAATACAACCCTTACAGGATAACGGTAGAGTTAGACCATCAACCCCATGCAGCCCTTGACTCTTATATCCGTACCTTCAAAGCTGAACACTTAGAGGTAAGTGAAAAATGATAACAACATGGGAAGAACTGGGTGAAGTTTTGGCTGAGTTTGAGAACCGCATCTCTTTATTAGAGAACTCTCTACCTTCCCATTCACAGGAAGTAAGGGGAGTTAACTTAGAGCCAATTGTAAAAATCGTAAGGCATGTTTATGCAAGTAAAAAGAAAGAGGAAGGTCTTTATGAATAAGATAATATATGGAGGGTGGGGATAGATGAAATGTTGTGTGTGCGGATGTAGTTCAACAAAAGAAAACCCCATGATAAAAGACCCTGACCCATACGAGTCGGAAATAAACAATGATGAAACAGAGGTGTGGGAATGCGAACAGTGTAGGGATGATTCAGCAATGGATATTTAGGCAATGAAGTAGAGAGTGAAGAGCTATGATTGTTCTAAGTTGTTCTGTTTGTTCCACTCTAGGCGTGAATATACCATTTCTTGTTCTAATCTGTGTTGTGTGTTCCTCTTGTTCTCTTTGTTCTGTCTGTTCTAGGAGTGGATATGGATTTAACTAAGGAAGCACTAAGGGCTTGGTGGATACAGACCACAGGTGAGAATCACTATAAGGCAGCCCTTGATGGGGATTTTAAGGTAAAGGATACTTTCTTTTATGACAAACTGCGTAAGTTAACCTTTGAGCTTGTGGCGGATAAAGTTATAACAAAGGTTCGCACCAAGAAGGATGGGATATACCGCCTAGTGGATAAGGCAGATGAGGAGATAATGTGGTGGGAAGGGGAAGGCATAGATGATAGTAAGGTTAATCTCTTATTACCATTTGGATTGCATAAGGCAGTCTATGTACCACGCCCCGCCCTCATTCTTATATCGGGTGATACAAACGCTGGCAAGACAGCTATCGCCAATCAGATACTAAATATCAACCAAGAGAAGTTTGATGATATTCTGTTATTAATGACTGAGGGTTTGGATATGGTAAAGGGTAGGATGATGAACGCTATACCGAAATGTCCTATGCCACCCAAGTTCCGCACCTTCAGGAAGATGAACCACTTTGAGGATGACGTGCTTCCCAACGGGTTAACAGTAGTAGATTATCTAAGACCACCCAACCCTACATCCTTAATGTCTATTGGCGAACCCTTAGAAGCAATTGCGGGAGTATTAAATAAGGGTACAGGGATAGCTGTAGTATGCCTTCAGAAGCCACGAGGCGAACGAGGGGAGGCTTTCGGGGGTATAATCACTCAATGGGACGCCTCTTTGGCTATGAGCATCCATACTACCGATACAAACTTCGTAAGCTATCTAAAACTCAATAAGATTAAGAAGCCCCTTATGTTGGATAAGGATTTATACAAGCTCAAGATACGGTTTAAAATATCACATGGAATACAACTGACAGAACTGGAGAAGGTTTATGAATAAGATAATATATGCTGAAAGGAGGGAATGATGCCTATTGCCATTGTGGAAGAAATAATTATAGCTTTTTGTTCGCTGGTAATGATAACAGCAATTATGGTTGTTATCTACTTTGGGCTAAAGGGGCTAAATATAGCTTGCCGATTAGGTCATCACCAACCTAGCCTTAGCGAAATGAGTTATAACTTTGAGACTAGAGAGATAAGTGTTCATTGTAAGGTCTGTCAGAAGGTAGTATATAAGGTTAAATCTGAAGACCAACTCACCGATAAGCAGTGGCTTGGGTTTAAGCAGATATTTGAATAGCGTAGGCAATGAAGTAGAGAGTTATGAAGATAAAGATTGACCCGCTGGATAAGCTAGTAGCCAAATATATTAAGTTAAGGGATAAATGGTGTCAGCGGTGTAGTGGCACAAGCGGTCTGCAAACTGCTCACTTTCATTCACGGCGGAAGCGGAGTGTGCGATACGATGAGGATAATCTGTGCCTTCTTTGCTTTGGCTGCCATAGTTACCTTGATGGCAACCCCTTAGAGAAAGTGGAATTCTTTAAGCAGAGACTAGGGGATAGGTTCGACTTCTTGGTAGCTAGGGCTAACAGGCCAGCCAAGCCAGATAAATCAGCAATCGCTTTATACCTGAAAGAACGAATAAAGGAGATGGAATGAAGTATAAAATTACCATGCAAGTATTGATGCTCCTTTGGGGGATATGCCTAATGACTATACCTGCCTTTGAAGAGATTGGTGGTTATATCTTAGGCACTATCTGGATAGTGGGCAGTATCATTGTTGGTGCTATCCCTAATAAATAACGGAGATGGAATAGATGGCTGAAGAAGAACTAATACTTAGTGGAGAACCGATATATTATTCTCATACGCTCAACCCTAAATTCAAGGGCTTAATCATAGCCCCTATATCTGATGTGCATTACGGCAACCCCCTCTTCTCCAAGAAGCACTTTCTACAGACAGTAAAATACTTAAAGGATACACCGAATGCTTATACGCTTTTAAATGGGGATATGTGCGAGTCAACCATTAAGACCTCAAAGGGTGAGATTTTCAAACAAGTCGGCTCTCCGCAAGACCAGAGGGATTGGATAATAGACCAACTAGAACCTATCAAAAAGAAGATACTCGGAATGACTATCGGCAACCACGAAATGAGGATTTACAATGAGGTTGGTATAGATATATGTAAAGACATTGCCAAAGCCCTCGGTGTGCCATACAGGGCGTCTGGTATGCTACTGAAGATAGCCTTCGGGGACTGGAACAGGAGTGTAGATGGGAAACCGTTTGTCTACTGGGGTTACTTCTCTCATGGATATGGTGGGGCTAGAACTAAGTCGGCTAAAGCAGTGAAAGTTGAGCGAGTAGCCACTTGGATACATGCTGATTTCTACTGCCTGTCGCATGACCATGTAGTGAATGCTGCCCCTGATATTTACTTATTACCAGACCCTAGAACTCGTGCTGAGAAGGATGCCGATGGTAAGGAAACGGGTTTTACTGTGGGTAGACTAACCGCACATAGAAAGATGCTGGTTAAGACCAATGCTTATTTGAAATGGGGTGGCTATGCAGAGATGTTGGGCTTTCCGCCCAGTGATTTAACTACACCTTTAATCAAACTGTTTGGAACGGGTAAACCAACTGTAAGGGTAGAAGTATAGATGAGTTTAGCAGAATGCCCTATCCAGGATATCTGTCAGAACTTTATTACAGGTGATAATAAGCCACCCAATAATCATGTCCGTACCATTGTGCCATGCAAATCATTCTTGGATATGTCTTGTGAGGAGAGTGTAAGAATACAAGCTTGGCTTGGGGGTGGTGAGGGAATAAGTTGTAATATTGAAAAAATAGGAAGAATAAAAAAAGAACTTCACAACTCGGATGTAGATGTGGTATAATATGAATGGAGGTGATTATTATGCCACAAATAGGTGATACCAAAAGAGCCAGGGAGATAGGAAAGTGGTTTAAGAAAGGCACAGGAAGTAAGGGGACTAAATATATCTGGTATGCTTGCGAGGATTGCGGTAGGGAGCGCTGGGTAGCAGTAGTGAAAGGTAAACCTAGTTACTTGTTTTGTAGATACTGTGTTCGTAAGGGCAAACGCTTTGACGATGTATTAAGAAAGAAACTTTCTCTATGTAATTCTGGGGCTAATAATAGGCGTTGGAAGGGGGGGCGGAGTGGAACCACTTCTGGTTACATAATGGTTAAAGTTCATCCTGATGACTTCTTCCTCCCTATGGCAACTAAGGATTGCTATATAATGGAGCATCGCCTTGTTATGGCAAAACATCTCAATCGTTGCCTTTTACCGTGGGAGATTGTTCATCACAAGAATGGAATTAGAGATGACAATAGATTGGAGAATTTGGAATTATTACCCACGAACAAACAACATGCTCCATCAATGAAATGGCAAGCGGAAATATTAAAACGTGATAATCAGATAATTGAATTGAAAAATGAAATAGCGGAATTACAATTATATCTAGGAGAAGAACTTGCTTGCGATATTGAGAAAATAAAGAGAATAAAGGCAGGGAAATAGAGCTATGAAAAATAACTCAACAGAATGTGATTTCCTTGACAAGTATAATGTGAATGCTGCGTCAATTGGTAAGGGGTTGGTTACTTTGGAAGATGGGACTGTCTGCCCTGAAGCCGACTTATGCCTTGATTACTGTCCTTATAAGAAGTGTGTCTTGATAAAAGGTAAAAAAAAGGGAGGAATTAGATGAAAGTTAAGATACCAAGAGAGATTAAGATAGCAGGACACTGGTTTGCTATTGGATATGAAGAGGGACTCGCTTCTAGGCACCATAAATATGGGTTTGTCAGTACTGATACCCTTGTAATCCATGTAGAACCGACAATTCCCGATTCATTGAAATCACAAACCTTACTCCATGAACTTGTGCATACACTGAGCGACCAGTTCATTTGTGCAAATGCCTTCTCAGAAGAAGTGGTGGGGCAAATAGCAACGGGTATTTGGGTAATGCTTTCAGATTTGGGTATTGAGTTTGACTGGTCAGAGATAAAGGAGGAATGATGACTAGAGAAGAGATAAGAGCAGATAGAGAGTTAGAGTTAGGTAACTACCAAGAATTCAGTTCAGTAGATGCGCTATTGGGGGACTTACATTCTTGCAGTTACATTTCGTGTCCTCTTTGCGGGTGTGTATTCTATCCAGAGACGGCGAGTTCCGTCTGTTGTGGGGTAAATAATGCCAACTAGAGAAGAGATAAGGGAAGGGATAGCTAGAACTTATTTCAGTCATCGGTTTGCGGGTGATGTTTCCTTTGATGAGGTTAGTGATGAATGCTATGCCTTCGCAGATGTTGATATGGCAAATCTCCACTCTCAAGGTGTAGTAATCAAGGTGAAGGGGGAGTTGCCTCAGGTTGAGATTACTTACACGGGTTGGCTTACACCCTCTCAAATTACAGAGATAGGTGCTGCTTATCGCAAGGCTTATGCTGGCTTCGGAGCTTTTGAGCCATTGATAAAGGAGAAGTAATGCTCTGGTATCTTTCAGCCTTAGCCTTAATGTCTTACCCAATAGCGGAACTCAGTAGGGTTATAGTTATAGTGATAGTACGCTATCCCAATATCGCTATTGGAGCAGGGGAAGTTCCTCAGTCCGACTTTGTATGGGAGATTATATTGATGTGGATAGCTTACATTGTAGGAGCTGCTATACTAGCTTGGAGATTAAACAAAAAATGAAACCAGTGTATTTCTTCAATCCGTCCTACGATGAGAGGAATATAAACTTCTACAACCTCGGACTGATTAGTATTGCCTCTCATCTAAAAAGGAAGGGTATCCCTGCCTATGTTTATATGAACTACCTAGACGAAAGGCATACCAAGGACAAAGATTATGACCTTGTGTTGGAAGATGTATTAAAGGAGAACCCACAATATGTAGGGATTTCTTGTATGACAACACAATATATGGGGGCATTGGATTTAACCAAGAGGATTAAGGGGCTATCTGATGTTCCCGTTGTATGGGGCGGGCATCATGTTAATGCTTATGGGTGCAATGGGGCTGACTTAGGGGTAAGGGGTTGGGGGGAATTTAATGCAGAGAGGATTTATAATAATGCCCCACTATTTGTAAAGCGTGGAATACCAGCGAACCTTCCCCTAGATTTCTCTACTGTTATCAACTATCAACCAGTAGAACGCCTGATGAGAGGCAGGATGGTCAAGCAGGCATCTATAATGACCTCTTATGGGTGTCCATATAAGTGCAGGTTCTGTGTTAATGCAATAAAGGATAGCCAAGTTATCTATCGGGATATAAAGGCAGTGGTTCAAGAGATAAAGCAAGTCCTGAGTATGGGTGCTAACTCCATAGCTTTTTATGATGAGCTGTTCTGGGCAAAGCCTAAAAGGGTGGTTGACATAATAAAAAACCTAAAAGTTGAGGGTTTTAATTTTCCATGGTTGGCACTTGCAAGGATTGATAGTAGGCTGGAGGACTTAAAATATCTGGCAAGCAACGGTTGTGAGGAGATACACTTTGGAGTGGAGTCAGGCTCTCAGAGAATGATAGATGAGTGTATCAACAAGAGGATTAAGATAAAGGATGTTATCCCTGTTCTGCAAAGAGTATTGGATGCAGACATTATGCCCAGGGCTTCGTTCATATTTGGTATGCCTGGGGAGACAATGGATGATGTATCACAAACCATTCACCTGATAATGGAAATGGCAGAGAGGTTTGGTAATCGGTTCGTGATAAACGCTTTCTTCTTCTATCCTATACCCAACACTCCTATGACAGACGAGGCGTTTAAAGGATTGAGTGCTCAGGATTGTATTGATGCAGCAAGACTCTCAGTCCATCCCTATAAACTCTTTGAACACTTTGATGCATATGACTGGTTGCCTGATAAGAAGTTCTTTGCTGAGTGTTGGTATATAGCAAGGGTTATCTCAGAGATATGTGCTCCTTATAAATATTACGAAGGTTATAAGCCAGAGTTCGGGGGGATGTCAGTATCTGATGGGACTTATAATGAATTGAATAATAGTGAACTAGCAAAGAAATGGCTAGATAAAGTAAGGGGGTTTTGATGAAGATAGTAAATAAACCTTGGGGATATGAGAAATGGCTACACGAAGGAAAGTATGTTCTCAAAGAGATATTTATTAAGAAAGGATTTAAGACAAGCCTTCAATACCACAAAAAGAAAACTGAAACAAACTATATCATAAGGGGGAAGGCAAAGCTCCAATGGTCTATAGTCGGTTACGAAATTAAGAAGAAGGGAGACTACTTCCATGTGAACCCAAATGAGGCTCATAGAGTAGAAGCACTTACTGACCTCCTTATGATTGAGGCATCTACACCAGAAGTGGATGATATTGTAAGGCTAGAGGACGACTATGACAGAGGGAATGGGAGGATAGATAGTGAGCACGAAGAAGATAATAAATAAAAGGAGGGGGAAAATAACTGATGTTGAGAAATCTGAAAGGTTAAGGATAAAATGCCTCATTGTATGGGGCATCATAGGCATCTTGATGCTAATTTCATTTGTAGTATTTAATAGCTTTCTTGAGGGCAAGTCTATGCGTGAATTTCCTGCTAACGTTGCTGGTGCTTTTCTAATGCTTTGGATGCTTACAGGTATTGGATTATCAGGTGGTGGGGGGGGTATGTAATAATATGAATAAATTAGCTATTCTTGTAACAGGAACATATAGAGAGATAGACTTCCTGTTGGATGTCTTTCCACAGATAACTAAAGGGATAGACCACGACATTTATGTTGTTTTAAGGCATACCGCTGGAGAGTTAAGTAGGCTTGGGTTAAAGGAACAGGACTTCACCCTTCCGAAAGGTGGGGATAATGTCTTTATGTGTGAGTTACCCAGTATGGATAAAGATGAAGCCCACTCTCGTTACCTGATACCAGTTGGGCCGACAGATAACGATAGGGAATGTGCTATGCTCAGTATGTTTCATGGAGTGTTCACTGCCATCTCTATGATGAAAGCCTCTCTTAGAAATTACACCTATGTTATGAAGACACGGACAGATTATCTCCCCCCAATGTCTATACCTGAGATGATTGAGGCTCACACAAAGACGGGGAAGATTATCGTTGATGGGTGTGCTAACTGGCACCATCGCTACCCCGATAGGGGCGATATTCATTGGCAAGGTTCGTTGAATGATATATTTTGCTTTACCACCTATGATGGGTTTCTTAAACTGTGGGATTTTGAGGACGAACTCAGCAAGTATTGGACAGGCATACCAGAAACGACTCTATTCAGGGTGGCTATGAAAAGGTTTCTGGGTGATGAGATGCAGTCCCCTCGCAAGAACGAGACTTTCCTGAAGAAGTATTTTACTTGGGATGATAATGATACCAAGCAATCCTTCCACGTTCTAAGAAGAAAAGGGGATGGGTTGCCCAAGATGGGTGAGGCAACCTTTTTCAAGGGGGATGAGGTTGTTAAATACTTCGTCGATAAAGAGAAGGTTAAGGGTAGAGTAGAACGTGCTATACTATTGAGCGGGTTTGTCCCTGAACCAGTAAAAGTATCGGATAACTTTTTTACCTACAAGTATGTAGGGGGGAAGTTGCTTTCAGATACGGATGTGGATACCTTTACCGAGTTCCTTGAGTTTATGAAGAGGAATATATGGGTTGGCAATTACCACAGTATCAGGAAAGCCTGTGAAGAGTTTTACATTACTAAGACAGATGAGCGCATTAAATTATTTAGGGAAAAGACTGGGATTATAGATAAAAAGGAGGATATTAACGGTGTAGAAGTACCCTCCATAGAAGATACGCTGGAAAACATAGATTTGAAGTGGCTGTGTGATGGGATACCCGCCATCATACACGGAGACCCACAACCAGAGAATGTGATTGTAACTGAGGATGGGTTTTCTCTACTAGATTGGCGTGAGGACTTTGGGGGACTACCCTATGGTGATGTCTATTATGATTTAGCCAAGATTTACCACGCCCTCTGGGTAGCAGGGGAGATAATCCGCCAAGAGAGATACACTATTAAGGAAGACCCCATAGAATATACCATAGATTTCAAAGATAACCTAATGGAGTTCAAGGATGTGATGGAGAAGTTTATCGCAGATAATGGATATGACCTATACAAAGTTAAAGTCTTATCAGCACTCATTTATCTAAACATAGCACCCTTACATCACGAACCTTACAATAAATTCCTTTACTACTTTGGGAAGAAATATCTTTATGAGTTACTGGAGGAGAAATGAGGGAAATGAACCATCGGCGTTTAGGAAGGCTTGTGCTAGTTGTTACCTTGATTGGTTTCTTTTGCTGGCTTGGTAATATCTGGGTCAACAAACTAGAACCAGATATTACATTAGCGCAGGAGATATTGGGCAGTATTGTTTTTGGTACGACGATAGCATTTGCGACCACCCTTTTGATAAGTGTACTTTACATCCTCTATGATTGGCTATACTCCAAGGAGGAGAAATGAAATTGGATTATTCTCAAGAGTTAGCCTCATGTTGTGGAAATGAAACTGAAATGAAAACATTTGTAATAGATGTAGATGGTTGTATGACTGATGGGAGGATGTACTACACCGCAGAAGGTAAGCAGATGAAAGCCTTTGGAGCTGATGACCACGATGCGCTGAATATGTTAAAGGAGTTTATTAAGATACACTTTGTCACTGGCGACCATATAGGATTTGACATTTCTGCAAGGCGTATTGCCACAGATATGGATTTTAATATATGGCTAGTAGAGGTGGAAAACCGCACCAACTGGATAAAGGAAAATTTTGGCTTATCAAAAACAATCTATATGGGCGATGGCATACTTGACCCACCTATCTTTGAGAAGGTAGGGTATAGTATCTGTCCTGCTGATGGGTTTTATCTGGCCAGAGAAAAGGCTGACTTTGTAACACAATCAGGGGGAGGACACCGTGCCGTAGCAGAAGCCTGTATGCACATTAAGGAGAAGTTCTTTGTATAAAGTATGTATCCTGACAGCGGGTATGGGAACACGGAATAAGTATGCCAAGGATACTAATAAAGCTTGTCTTCCCATAGGGGGTAAGCCTGCCATCTCCCGTATGATTGATAAATTCCCAGAAGATGTTGAAATTGTTATCGCAGTTGGGCATAAGGCGGAGTTGGTAATAAATGTTGTGATGTCCTCATACCTCGGTAGACCTAACCTAATATATATGCACGTTAATTATCAGGGGGAAGGTAGGGGTCCAGGATATTCGTTACTTCAATGTAGACCCTTCCTGCAATGCCCGTTTATTTACACTTGTTGCGATACTCTTGTTCTTGAGGATATTCCCGAACCAAAGGTGAACTGGATGGGGGTATCTCTCGTAACAGAGAAATTACCCTATCTAACCGCTGATGTTGAAGATGGATTGATAAATAAAGTTTATGATAAGGGGGATAAAAATGCTACATATCTAGCTTCTATAGGTCTGGTCGGAGTAAGGGACTATAAAGCCTTCTGGGAAGGATTAGCTAACCCGACAATAGTTGAGGGAGAACACCAGGACACTTCGGGAATAAACGCCCTTATTCCCTTATACCCAGAATACTTTACTTGGTTTGATACAGGAAGTACGGAGGGTTATGAAAATGCAAACAGATACTTTAGTAAACAGATACCTAAATGAACACGTAAGTATAGCACAAGGGTTTCCTGTCCTTGATGTGATTGAATTTTTTGATTTGGTAGAAAACACATATAAGATGAACGGTGAGGTGTTTGTCTTTGGGAATGGTGGTGGGGCAAGTATAGCTGAACACTTTGCTAGTGACTTAAAGATGCACCCATTTGTATCTGATGACAAGCACAAGCCGACAGATACTCATAGGTTGAGGGTTCACTGCCTCAATGAGTCTAATGGGATAATCACACGCATAGGTAATGATATTGGGTACTATCACATCTTTATTGAGCAACTTAAAAACTATGACCTTAATGAGCTTGCCTTAGTAGTAGCTTTCTCTGGGAGTGGTAATTCCCTCAATATTATTAAGGCTCTTCAGTATGCAAATGATTGTGATGCCATAACTGTCCTTATCGGCGGGCGTGACGGTGGGAAGGCTAAAGACTTAGCTGACCTTTGTATCTTAATCCCAGGCACTTCTAAGTTCCCAGGTCAGGTTGGAGCTAACGATAACTGTTTCCACATTGAGGACTTTCAGTGTAGTATAACCCATATAGTAACAGGTCTATTAAAGGAGGCAGTAGATGAGGGAAATTGAATTAGTTACCCCACTGCACAAGCAGACAAAGAGAAACTATCTAGCTAGAATGAATGACGACAAGGTTCACTGTATGCTCAAGGCTAAAGAGTATGGGTATGATTACTGGGATGGGGACCGAAGATACGGATATGGAGGGTATAAATATGATGGAAGATGGAAACCAATCGCTGAAAAACTTATTGAGACATATGGACTTAAGTTTGGAGACTTGGTTTTGGATGCTGGGTGTGGGAAAGGGCATCTCTTATACGAGCTTCAAGAACTGGGTATGCGAGTTAAAGGGTTTGATATTTCTCACCATGCGTTAGTAAACGCCCCCGCAGAAGTTCGGACTTCTGTAGGCATTATGAAGGCACAAGACTATTATCCTTGTCCCGACAAATACTATGATTTAGTAATCTCTCTGGGGTGTCTTCATAACTTGCGCATCTTCGACTTAGAAAGAGCTATTAAAGAGATAGAAAGGGTGGGCAAACAGAAGTATATTATGGTGGAGAGTTGCCGCAACGAACAGGAGTTATTTAATTTGCAATGTTGGGCTTTGACGGCGGAGTCATTCTTTGATAGGGATGAATGGGTATGGTTGTATAAACACTTTGGATATACAGGGGATTATGTATTTGTTTATTTTGAATAAGGGGGTTTTTGATGAGCGACTTTGAATATTACGGCACAAAATGGGAAGTGGGTAGACA